>Ga0049107_10000007_pt1 | contig 277445 bp, 255 predicted proteins | sample WorMetilPIANOSA1_FD_61187 | JGI IMG/M metagenome (GOLD analysis project Ga0049107, IMG submission 61187) | Marine gutless worms symbiont microbial communities from Max Planck institute for Marine Microbiology, Germany - Olavius ilvae PIANOSA.1 | ecosystem: Host-associated > Annelida >...
CAATCGGAGTTGGGCGAAGGGCTGGTCATGCAATTACAGCGTCAGGAGGCACTGCAGGCTTCGGTTGATGAGTTACAACTACAGAATCAAACACTGACTGAGACCCAGGAGCAATTAAACGCAAAGATTGAAACACAGGAGCAACTGCAGTCGGAACAAAGCGAGGCATTGAATCGTAAATATAATCAACTTGTTGAATCTACACCGATTTTTTATTTTAGTGACTATCAGACGTTCAATCGCAGGCTTGCCAAAACGCATGTCGAGACTTTACAACAGGAATGGTTAAGGAAGCTCGGCCTGAAAGTTACACCGCAGTCATTGGCCTATCTAGCACATCGTATTTGCACTTTGGAGAGCGCTTCTAAAGGGCGGCTTGCTACCACGGTTGAAGATGCTGTTTTACGCGTTCTCGTGGCATCAGCGGTGAAAAGCAAGAATTTACGGATATTGGAAATTGGCACCTTATTCGGGATCGGGCTGGCCATGATCCATGACCATGCTAACTCCCGATTCAATTCCGTTCACCTTACTGCCATTGACCCTCTGGATGGCTACTACGGCCATGATTCTAGGGACATTGTTACCAGCGAGACTATTGATGAACGGACCTTTCGATTAAATCTTGCTATGGCTGGCGTTCCTGAACAGGACTACACGTTAATTAAGTCTATGAGCACGGAAGATGCCGCAATCGAGTCCGCAATGAAGCCACTACATGATGTATTGATTATCGATGGAGACCATAGCTACGCAGGTGTTCAGGCAGATTTTGTTGGTTATCTACCTGCGGTGAAACGAGGGGGGTATATCATTTTTGACGATTACGACGCTCCGGACTGGCCGGATGTGAAGGAATTTGTCGATGCTACTGTTCGTAGTCATCCAGATCTTGCTCTAGTTGGGACAAGCTGGCGCACAGCAGTATTCCGGGTTATACGCAAACCAAGAGCGACAAAGCAGTTAGAGCCGGCATTACGAGGTGTCGTGACCAATAAAAGCAGCGATCAGGCACAAGGTTGAGAAATTAAAGCTAACTTTCAAGCTGTCGAATGCTGATGGGTAATAAAATAGTAGCCCTTGTTACCGGCTGTAACGGCGGAATTGGAAAGTCGCTTTGCCAGGAGTTCGGGGCTGCCGGCTATTTAGTGATCGGGACTGATCGCCAAGCTGTTAGCGAAGCGGACTGCGATCTTTATCTTTGTTGTGATTTGATAGAGCTCGCCTCCGATGGTGTTACCCGTAAACGTTTCCAGGAAGATGTGGGCGAATTTGTTGCCAATCAAAGTGCCCTGCTGAAGGCCGTAATCAACAATGCGGCCTACCAGGTTGTTATGCCACTTAGCAAGTTGTCGGCTGTCGAGTTTAATTCATCTCAGCAGATTAACGTTATAGCCCCTTATGTGCTCGCTCAGCTTTTCGACACCCTTCTTCGAAAATCTAGTGGAAGCATCGTAAATATTGGCAGTATTCATGTTCGATTAACAAAACCCGGTTTTTGTGCCTACTCCACTTCCAAGGCAGCGCTCTCGGGGCTGACCAGAGCATTGGCGCTGGAATTTTCTAGCGAGGTTACCGTTAATACCATCCTGCCAGCTGCGACCAAAACGGATATGTTAGTCGCGGGATTTAGTGAACATCCAGACAAGTTCGCAGAGTTGGAATCATGTCACCCGGCTGGTCGGATCGCCAATCCTGGTGAAATTGCCAAGCTAGCGCTGTTCCTTTGTTCAGATGCAGCTCGCTTTATTACCGGAGCGGAGGTGCCCATAGATGGAGGGATAGGGGTGCGCTTGCATGACCCGCTTTGATGGAGCTTCACGGCCCGGTGGCAGCCTTGATCGGTTAAACCCATATAGAGTCAGCTTGCGCCTTCTACTTGACAGGCTAAGCTGGGATCTTTCTCCTCGTTCATGGGCGCATCGCAAAAAAATATCGGCGTTGCGTAACATCCACTCTGGTAAAAAGACAGTTATTCTCTGTAATGGTCCCAGTCTCAGAGAGGTAGATTTATCATTGTTGAGTAATGTGTTTACCTTTGGACTTAACAAGATCAATCTTCTGTTCGAGCAGACGGATTTCCGTCCATCTGCAGTTGTGGCCGTGAATCCATTGGTAATCCAGCAAAATTCCAGCTTTTTCTCTTCAACGGATATCCCGTTGTTCGTGGATCGCGTTGCGACCCAGTATGATGTTGTGTCTGGCAAGAATGTTCATTTTTTACACTCCTGCGATTTCCCCTACTTTGCGAGGGATTGTTCAGGGAGCGTGTTTCAAGGGTTTACAGTAACCTACGTGGCACTTCAACTCGCATACCATATGGGCTTCAACGAGGTTGCCCTAGTAGGCTGCGACCACGATTATAAGATGACAGGCGACCCGAATAATATTATCTATAACCGGGGGGCAGACCAGGTACATTTTTGTGATAACTACTTTACTCCGGACCAGCCCTGGCAGGCTGCGGACTTAAAAGCGAGCGAACACTACTACGATCTTGCGCATCGGTGTTACCAAAATGATGGACGTGTAATTGTTAATGCCAGTACTACAACCCAACTTAACGTGTTCCCACTGATGCCACTGGATGAATTTATTCACGATGCCTGAGTTATCGCAGGTACGGGTTTCGATAATCATTCCGGTTCTGAATAACGCTTCTACTCTGGCCGTAACGCTTCAATCTGTTCTTTCCCAAAACTACCCATGCCTTGAATTGATTGTAATTGACGGTGGTTCCAGCGATGAAACCCTCGATATTATTCATGATTTTTCTTCTCAGATAACCTATTGGGAGACAGGCCAGGATTCTGATATTTCCGATGCATTTAATCGCGGTATTCGACGTGCGACAGGTGATTTGATCGCTATTCTCAATAGCGACGATAGCTGGGTGTTAGACACGTTGAGTCTGCTATTGTCCGCGCATGCCAAAAACCCGGATGCCGATGTTTATTATGGGCAGGTGCTTTATTTGGATCCGGTGACATCGAATTCCTACATTAGGGTTCCGGATCTTTCCCGCATGAAGGAAAGGATGTACCTATTTCACCCCGCGGTCTTTGTTAAAAAATCCTGCTACGATCGAATCGGTCTGTATTCGGACAGATATAAACTGGCGATGGATGCCGAATGGTTGCATAGAGCAATTGCAGGAGGACTTAAGTTTCAGGCCATCGACTCTGTCCTGGCCAACATGAGTCTTGGTGGCAGAAGTGATCGGAACTTTATATCCGCGCTTTGGGAATATCGTAGATCCTTACTGGATAACCATTTAAGCAGTCTGTGGGAGGCAAATTTTTATTTTGCCAAGTACGTTTTTCTGAAAGCGATAATGCGGGTAACCTGGCTGCGCAGTTTTAAGCAGCAAGTTCTTAAATGACTATTTCCCGGCAATATGAAGCAATATCAAATCGCCAGGCTGTTAAAGGAGCCGTGCTTTATGACTTTTTTCAGGTTCCTGGCGGTGCGGAAAAGGTTATCGTCGAATTGGCCAATAAATACCTGGCGGATGTTGTCGTTGGTTTTGATCGTGTGGGAAGGTCAAACCCATTCGAGCTAGTGGATGACTGTGCTCTTGTGTCGTTGAAGGCCGACGCCTCTTTTCTTCCGCTTCGGATTTTCCGCCTGATTCACGCCTTTTCTCGACGGACTCGTTTTCTCGATGATTACTCGTGGATAGTTTACTCGGGAAGTTATGCACCTTTGGCTGTCAGCAGCCACAAAACGGGTAAAAATATTCTTTATTGCCAGGCCTTGCCTCGTTTTATTTACGATCTCAACGCATATTACAAACACCGATATCGTGGTTTCCAGGCGCCAATTTTTAGTTTAGTGGTCAAAATTTTAAAGCCACGCTACGAATATGCACTCAGTCAAATGGATTGTATTGTTGCCAATTCAGAAAATGTTCGTGGGCGGATTCAAAAGTATCTCGGCAAAGAATCAGCTGTGATTCATCCGCCATGTGCGGTCGAAGACTATAAATGGATTGGTCAGGATGGGTATTATCTGTCTACGGCACGACTTGAACCTTATAAACGAGTTGACAGGGTGATTGAGGCTTTCAAACAAATGCCGGATAAAGAATTGGTGGTGGCCTCGGGAGGTAGTGATGCTCAACAGCTTAAAGCATTGGCCGCTGATGCAAAAAACATTCGTTTCACGGGGTGGTTAGATGAAATTGAAATGAAAAAGCTGGTTGGCGGAGCGATTGCATCGATTTACGTGCCTATGGATGAAGACTTTGGCATGTCGCCGGTCGAGTCGATGGCTGCCGGAAAGCCGGTGATCGGGGTTGCAGAAGGTGGCCTATTGGAGACAGTCGTATCTGGTGAAACAGGTTTCCTGGTTTCTGCAAACCTGACAACGGACGAGCTCATTGACGCAGTAGAACGAATGACTCCTGATTGTGCGCGTGAAATGAGGTCTGCTTGTGAGGCACGAGCACAATTATTCAGTCGGGAAGCATTTTTTCAAAAAATACAAAATATTATTGGCGCTAAGAGGAGCCTATAGCAATGCGTATTACACGTTCATGGGGCATCTAAGCCTGGAATTCAGTGCGGTCTGGAGGTGGTGGTTTGTCAGATGCTTAGTTGCTCGCAATATGGGGTGGTTACAAGAACATGAGGTCTATTAGTGCATCGTATAGCCATTTCCTTGTACTAGAGTTTCCGCGAATGCTCTAATCAGATAGTGGTTTTAACCCATTGGGTTATGTGGAGCATAAGGAATACTGATAGTATGGTATACTAGATAAGTAATTTAATGTTAGAACTCTAAGAGATCAGGGATGATGCACAATATCAAAGTAGACATTGGCAGGCCGCCTATCTTCGACGCGTATTAGCATTGAGGGCTATTACGTGCTCTCGATTAGCGCAATAGTCAGGGAAAATAGTAAATAATATTGAGTAGTCTAAGCTATCTTGAAAGTACTACATTTTTATAAAACCCATTTGCCTGACACTATAGGTGGCGTTGAACAGACAATTCATCAAATAGCTCAGGCAACTGCAAGCATGGGTGTTACCTCTGAAGTGTTAACACTGAGCCCGAGCAGGGTTGCTAGAACAGTGGCGGTAAACGGCTATAAGGTTCATCGCTGTCGGTCCAATTTCGAAATCGCGTCTACCCCTTTTTCCGTTTCGGCTTTTTTACGATTCCGTCAATTAGCCCAGTGGGCTGACATTATTCACTATCACTATCCTTACCCATTTGCCGATGTTCTGCATTTCGCTACCCAAGTGAACAAGCCAAGCCTGATAACCTATCACTCGGATATCATTAAACAAAAACTATTGCTCAAACTATACACTCCTCTCATGCATAAATTTTTGAAAAGTGTTGATAGGATCGTCTCTACGTCGCCAAATTATTTTATAACCAGCGGTATTCTTTCGCGATACGAACATAAGACCGAGGTTATTCCGATAGGTCTTGATAAGAGCGGCTATCATGCTGCACCTGCCGAAAGAGTGAAATTCTGGCGAGAACGGTTTGGTCACCGTTTCTTCCTCTTCATTGGTGTCATTCGCTACTACAAAGGGTTGCATATTCTGATCGAAGCCGCCCGCAACTCCAATTTTCCGATAGTCGTTGTAGGTGCCGGACCGGTTGAGGATGAATTGAAAGCGCACGCAAAGTCGGCTGGCGTAGAAAACATTCATTTTTTAGGCTTCCAGCCTGAGGAGGACAAACAGGCACTGCTGGAACTTAGCTATGCTGCCATTTTCCCGTCTCATCTTCGTTCGGAGGCTTTCGGCATCTCTTTGTTGGAAGGAGCGATGCATGGCAAACCTTTAATCTCTAGTGAGATCGGCACCGGCACGAGTTTTATCAATATTGACAAGGTCACGGGTTTGGTAGTGCCCCCTAGCGACCCGGCTGCATTCAGGCAAGCTATGGATTTCCTTTGGAGTAATCCAGAAGAGGCTTCTACCATGGGGAAAAACGCAGAGAATCGATATTGGAAATTGTTCACTGCTGGGCAGATGGCTCAGTCTTATGTCGAGCTATACCACAAATTGTTGGCACAGAAATCTGAATTGGCTGAGTTACGCTTCTAATTCCACCCGAACCGGCGACATGCTTCGAGAACCAGGCCAACTTATGTCCTCTCGGCCCACTGTATTATTGCTTTAGCGAATAGTAATTACCGAAAACTCTCAATTCACAGTTTATAGCGACAACTAAAGACAATTCAGTAAGAATTCTTTTGCTTATTCTCTATCGCTAACGAGAATTCCGAATTTCGAGGTTCAATAATGATGATCGTATTAGGAATTTTTCGTAGCGGGACTTTATAGCTTATACCCACCGGTTGAAATTAGATCGGCTGTGCTATAAGTTAGCCATCCACTTTAGTATCCTTACCCCTTTTTAGTTGCCTGACCTTATGGACCCATACGATCCCAAGACCCTGGAGGCGCAGGCGCAGCAATTCTGGGCGGATGAGCGCGTTTTCGAAGTCGACGAAGACCCGTCTCGAGAGAGTTATTACTGCCTGTGCATGTTCCCTTACCCCAGCGGTAGACTGCATATCGGCCACGTGCGCAACTACACCATCGGCGACGTTATTTCGCGCTTCAAAAGAATGCTCGGCATGAATGTGCTGCAACCGATGGGCTGGGACGCGTTCGGCATGCCGGCGGAAAATGCGGCGATCAAGAATAACGTGCCGCCGGCCAGTTGGACCTACCAGAACATCGACTACATGCGCGAGCAGATGAAGTTGCTCGGCTTCGGTTATGACTGGCAGCGTGAACTCGCAACCTGCAAACCCGAGTATTATCGCTGGGAACAGTGGTTGTTTACCCGCCTGATGGAAAAGGGCATTGCCTACAAAAAAACGGCCCCGGTCAACTGGTGTCCGGTCGACCAGACCGTGCTCGCCAATGAGCAGGTAATCGACGGACGTTGCTGGCGTTGCGACACCGAGGTCGAACGCCGCGAAATCGCGCAGTGGTTTTTGAAGATCACCGATTACGCCGACGAGTTACTGGCCGACCTGGAAAAAGTCGAATGGCCCGAACGGGTTAAAACCATGCAGCGTAACTGGATTGGACGTTCCGAAGGTATGGAGGTCGAGTTCGAGGTTCCCGGGCACGACTCGCTGATGGTTTACACCACCCGCCCGGACACGCTCTACGGCGCGACTTTTATGGCGATAGCCGCGGAGCATCCGCTGGCGCTGGCGGTGGCTGACAGTAATGACGGGGTGGCGGAATTTGTCGAATCCTGCCGCAAGACCCATACCTCCGAGGCGGCGCTGGAGAAAATGGAAAAGCTGGGTGTCCCGCTCGGTATCAATGCGGTAAACCCGGTCAATGGTGAAGAAATTCCGATCTGGATCGCGAACTTCGTCCTCATGGGTTACGGCACCGGCGCAATCATGTCGGTACCGGCGCATGACCAGCGTGACTGGGAGTTTGCGCGCAAGTACCAGATCGAAATCCGCCAGGTTATCGAGCCGGCCGACGGTTCGTCGATCGACCTGGAGCAGGGTTCGTTTGTCAGCAAGGACGGTCGTTGCTGTAATTCGGATATCCTCGACGGGCTTGAATTCGAAGCAGCTTTCAATCGTATCGCCGAGCATATCGAAGCCCAGGGCAAGGGTAGCCGCCAGGTGAATTACCGCTTGCGTGACTGGGGCGTGTCGCGTCAGCGTTACTGGGGCGCGCCGATTCCGGTGATCAACTGTGCCGCCTGCGGCATGCTGCCGGTGCCCGCAGATGATTTGCCGGTGGTGCTGCCTGAAGATGTCGAATTCGAGGGCATCGGCTCACCGATCAAGAAGATGGATTCGTTCAAACAGGTCACCTGCCCGCAATGCGGAGGTGCTGCGGAACGCGAAACCGACACTTTCGATACTTTTATGGAGTCTTCCTGGTACCAGGAACGATTTAGCTGCCCCGATCAGAGTGCGGCGATGCTCGATGAACGCGCCGCCTACTGGACCCCGGTGGATCTTTATATCGGTGGCATCGAGCACGCCATTTTGCATTTACTCTACGCTCGCTTTTATCACAAGCTGATGCGTGACGAAGGCCTGATCGAGTCCAGCGAACCATTCAAGCGATTGCTGACGCAGGGCATGGTGCTCAAGGACGGCAGCAAGATGTCGAAGTCGAAGGGTAATACCATTGATCCGCAGGAGTTGATCGAGCGCTACGGCGCCGATACCGTGCGCCTGTTTATCATGTTTGCGTCGCCCCCTGAACAATCCCTGGACTGGTCCGATACCGGCGTCGAGGGCGCTTATCGTTTTCTCAAGCGATTGTGGGCAGCGGTACAGGAACATGTCGCCGACAGCGGTGCGGCCGCAGCCGTTGATAAGGCCGCACTAAGCGAGGCGCAGAAAGCGATGCGATTGAAACTGCATGAAACCATCGGCAAGGTGACCGACGACTACGACCGGCGTCTTACCTTCAATACCGCCATCGCGGCCAACATGGAGCTGCTCAACAGCGTATCGCGTTACGAGGATGATTCCGCTACCGGCAAGGCGATCCGCCAGGAAGTATTCGATAGCATGGTGTTGATGCTGTCGCCTATTATTCCGCACATCTGCCACCGTCTGTGGCGGGACCTGGGACACGATAGCGTAATTATCGATCATCCCTGGCCCGAAGTAGATACGACCGCATTGGTGCAGGACAGTATTGAAATGGTGATCCAGGTCAACGGCAAGCTGCGTGGGAAAATGCAGGTAGCCGCCGATGCCGACCGTGCCAGCTGCGAGGCCATGGCGCGTGACAACGAACAGCTGCGGCGTTTTATCGGCGAGGATCCGATCAGGAAGGTCATCGTCGTGCCGGGCAAACTGGTAAACTTCGTTGTTTAAGGCTGTCTTCACAGGCAGGACGGTAACCTTGATGTTGAATCACCTCGGCTTGCGACAGCTGATCGTCGTTGTCGCCTGCGTAGGACTGACCGCCTGCGGATTCAGACTGGCCGGCACTTCCGAACTACCGGCTGAATTGTCCACCATCCGCCTGGCTACCAGCAATTTCGACAAGCAGCAGCAAGATGAACTAAGCGGTCGGCTTACACGCGCCGGCGCTAACGTGGTCAGCGAAGCGACTGAGGGTGCGGTTTTACTGTCGGTAAAGCTGAATGTTATTCCGAATCGGCGGCTGGCTTCCGCCGGCAGCAGCGGAAGGTTCGTGGTGCGCATCGCGCGCAGCCTGGACTATAGCCTGAAGTCTTCTGACGGGGAGCTACTCGTCCCATCCAAAACTCTGCGTACGCAAAGCGATTCGGAACTCGATGACGACAGCCTGCTGGCGTCGACCCGGGAAAAGGAAAACGTGGGCAAAGACCTCGAACAGGCCTTGTTCGAGCAGTTGGTTAATCAGCTTCGACTCATAAATTTCGACAGTTAAATTTACCCACACGTCAACAAGTGTTTATAATTCCCCCGATCCATCCGGCAGATGGCAATTCTCAGGTCGGTACTGGACGTCAAGGCTTCGAAATATAATATGTCAGAAATAAATGAAAGTGGATCGTCTTCTCGGCGCAATCCGTTGATCTGGGTTTCACTCGTGGTCATAGGCCTGATCCTGTTCGTATTTCTAAGCGGCGATCGAGGTGACTCGATGTCGATTCGCAGCAACCAGATAACAGGTATTGAAGAGGCCACGGTTGCCGCGGAGACCGAGACTACGGGCACGATCGAACGCAGCCTGCTGCTCCCGCCCGGGGTGCGAGCGCGCCAGTATGTCGAAAAATTACGCGCCGCGGGCAAGCCTTACGCACTCGAACTGGTTTATGAGAAAGCACAGGACTACTCGCAGGAGGGAAGTCTCGCCGACGCGCACCTGCTCTATTTTTTCGCAGCACGTGAAGGCTATTTGCCGGCCATGATGAAGATGGGGCAAATGTCCGATCCGACTTTGTTCCGTGCCGAGGATTCACTACTGGATGATGCCGATGTGGTACAGGCCTACAAGTGGTACCGGCAGGCTGCCGAGATGGGGCATCAACCTGCTACAGAGCGCGTTGCCAGCTTGCGTCAATGGGCGCAGAACGAAGCAGAAGAGGGGAATTCCCATGCCCGGCAGTTGCTGCTTAACTTTAAATAGGTGTTTCTAATGCACAACGAGAGCGGCAAAACGATTTATCTCCTGCTGACGGGCTGTCTGCTGTTGTTGGCGGGAAACCTGGCGGCGGCGGACAAACCGTTGTTGATGGAAGGTAAGAAAACCCTCTACCAGCGAGTGCTCAGTGTACCCGATGCCCGTCTTTACGAGACCCCCGCGGACTCGCCGAAATCCAGCGCAATCGTTCCCTTTAGCGTGTTGTATGTCTATGAAAAACAGGATGACTGGATCAGGGTTGGTTACGATAGTTTCGGTAAGACCGTTGGCTGGGTCAACGACGACAAGGCGATTGCCTGGAACCAGGCGCTGACGGTATCTTTTAAAGATCCACAGGATATTCAGCGGGTGATGATGTTTAATCACAAGGATGATTTGCAGCAACTGGTTGACAACTATGACAAGCAGGGATACCAGACGCTCTATGATGAGGTCGTCAGTGGTTCGATACCGAAGGATTCGCCCGTTATCGCGATTCAGCCCGAAGCCCATCTCGAGATCCGGGAGAACTTTTACCTGGTGCCTATCATTCAGCATGAAGATGTGTACCTGGGTAACGAGCAGGCCCGTCTGCTGGAGATTGCGAGTGTTCCGCTGGCGGATTCAAGTACGGCTTCCGAGCTTGCGGCCGCCAAATCGGGCAGTCGCAGTTACCGCAGCGGCATTCATTTCGTTATCGATTCCACGCAGTCAATGGGGCCTTATATAGACCGTACCCGGGAAGCGGTGGAGAAGGTTTATTCGGCCATCGAAAAACAGGGGCTGACCAACCAGGTTGGTTTCGGCCTGACCGCCTATCGTGACAACATCGGCCAGGTACCGGAACTCGAATACCTGACGCGTCGCTATGTCAGTCTGCAGCAGGGCACTGATGTCGATCAGTTCCTGCAACGCGTCAACACGCTAAGCCCGGCGGAGGTATCCAGCCGGGATTTTCGAGAGGACGCCTATGCAGGGATTAAATCAGCTATTGAAGACTCCGACTGGGACAAGTTTGACGCGCGATATGTCGTATTAATCACTGATGCGGGCCCACGCGAAAGTTATGACTCGCTGGGTGCAACCCGACTCAGCGCCCAGGCTCTGCGCCAGTTGGCTTTTGACAAGGGAATATCCATCTGGGTGCTGCATCTGCGTACGCCGTCTGCCACCGCCGACCATGAAAAGGCGGAAAAACTATACAAGCAACTGTCTTTTTATCCTGGCATAGGCGATTTTTACTATGGCGTGAGTCTGGGCAAGGTTGACGAGTTTGGCAATGTCCTCGAAGTGCTTGCCAACCAGATCACGCAGCAGGTGCTGGCGACCACTAACGGCGTGCCGCCACTGCCGTTTCCGGCGCGCCCGCAGGCGGAAGAACAGACGCAGCTTGCGCAACTGCAGGACCGCGTAGCAAAACTGGGCAATGCATTGCGGATGCGTTATATCCAGAGGGAATCCGGGCAACCGCTGCCCTCCGTATTTGACGCCTGGATGGTCGATCGCGACTTTATCAATCCTGAACGCTCGGCGGTGGACGTGCGGGTGCTGTTAACCCGCGATCAGTTGAGTGATCTTAAAAACGTGATGCAACAGGTACTCGAGCTCGCCGAGGAGGGTGTACTCAGTCCACAGAACTTCATTGACGATTTACAAAGCCTGGCCGCGACGGCTAGTCGTGACCCGTCGTCGGTGGCGAGTAGCACCTCCGGCGCTGGCGCTAATCTCGCCGATATGGGTTACATGCGCGAATACATCGAAGACCTCCCTTATACTGGCGAAGTTATGAACCTGACCCTGGAAAGCTGGGAGGAATGGTCGGCCAAGGTACAGATTGAATTCATGCATCGACTCGAGAGCAAGATCAATTACTACCAGGCTTTGCACGATCATACCGATCTGTGGGTAACGCCGGGAGGGGGTCCTGTTAACGGGAACTCGGTTTTCCCGGTTGCCCTCGATCTGCTGCCATAACGGTTCTTTACCGAAGTGACAGTCATTTATTCATTGAAGAACGTCGTCAAGGAACGACTGATCGACGGCGTGGGTTTTCGTCTGCTGGTGCCGAAGATCGAAATCAGGGCCCAGGAAAACATTGCCGTGATCGGGCATAGCGGATGCGGCAAGAGTACCCTGCTGGATATGCTGGCGCTGATTTTGCGTCCCGACCAGTGTGACGAGTGGAACGTGCATCCGGTAGATGGTGATAATCATGATATTGCAAAGCTCTGGCGGCGCGATCAGCAAAGCAAGCTATCGCAGATTCGCAAGCAGCACATCGGCTATGTGCTGCAAACAGGTGGTCTGTTGCCTTACCTGACGGTACGGGAAAATATCGAACTACCGCGCAAGCTCCTCAACTTGCCGGATGACGATTCGATCAATTCAATCTCCAAGGTGCTTGGTATCGAGCGTCAGCTGGATAAATTGCCCGGATTGCTTTCCGCCGGAGAACGTCAACGGGCTTCTTTTGCGCGCGCCTTGTCGCATCGCCCGACGATTCTGATTGCCGACGAACCGACTGCAGCACTGGATCCGATTACCGCGCAGAAAATCATGGCGGTGGTGATGGAAGTCATCAAGGGGCTCAAGATTACGCTGATTACGGCAAGTCATGATTGGGCGCATGTCTACAAAATGGAGCTGCGCACGTTGAGACAGGAAGCCGAGGCGGTCGAAGACGGAAAAGTTTACCAGTCGAGATTTACCGATTAATGGCGCAGATTTCTAATATAGTTCGCCTCAGTTTCCGTGACTACAGCCACGAATGGCGCATGTCGGGATGTTTCATTCTGGCGCTGTCTTCTGTGCTCGCGCCGATGATGATACTGTTTGGCCTCAAGTTTGGCATTGTCAGCACGATGATTCATCAACTGGTGGAGAATCCGGCCAATCGCGAAATCAGGCCGATCGGCAGCGGTCGCTACGATGATGCCTGGATCGATCAGTATCGTAGTCGGGGCGACGTCGAATTTATCATCCCCAAAACCCGCGCACTGGCGGCGACGATACAACTCAAAAGCACCAGCGCCAGTCGTATCGTTTCTACCGAGCTGCTTGCCACCGCCGCGGGAGATCCGCTGCTTTCCGGACTGATCAGCGTACCCAAAGACTACTCGCAGGTTGTGCTTAGCCAGAGCGCGGCGAAAAAACTCAAAGTCAGTACCGGTGATGAAATTGACGGCAGTCTCGCCCGACAATTCCAGGGTAGACGCGAGCGGGTGCATTTGCCGCTCGAGGTTATCGATATCGCCGACGAGGTTGTGACCTCGCGCAATGTCGCTTTTGTTAACCTGGATTTACTGATTGCCAGTGAGCAATTCAAGGATGGTCGCGCGGTACCAAAGCTCGGTTGGGAAGGTAATAGCGATAAGCTGGAAGAGCGGGTTTATCCTTCGTTCCGGCTTTATGCGCGTTCCATTTATGACGTTGAAAGCATTGTCAATGACCTCGAACAAGCGGGCGCTCGCGTCAAGGCCAATGTCGGAGAGATCAAAATCGTACAGGCGATCGATGAAAATCTGTCAGTGATTTTCTGGATTATCGCCTGTGTCGGCGCGATCGGGTTTTCTTTCTCGCTGGGTGCGAGCCTTTGGGCCAACGTCGATTGCAAACGCAAGGAGCTGAGCGTGTTAAGGCTGGTCGGGTTCAAGAGCGGGCGCATTGTAATATTTCCAGTCCTGCAATCATGTTATACGGCGGTGCTTGGCTGGCTGTTGGCCGTACTGGTCTACCTTGCTTTCGAATACCTGATTAATTACTTTCTCGCGCCACAGCTCAACCTCGACCGGGCATTGTGTTTTTTGCTCGCCGAACATTTCCTGTGGGCTCTCGGGATGACCATTGTTATTGCAATTTTCGCCGCTATTCTGGGTGGCGTGCGTGCGGCGCGTATCGAGCCCTCTGATGGTCTACGCGAAATTTAATGTTGTAGGCATATTCTTACAAAAACTGTCGCCCGGGATTACAGCTCAAGCGGTCAATTCGAATAGGATTGAACAGTGCCAGTGAATATACTTTCTCGTGCTTGTATGAATCCAGTTAATGGAAATGTAATCAGGAACTCGTTCCGTTACAGCACAGGCAGGATGCCTTGCAGGATGCAGCTGGATGAAACATGCAGGTGATCTATGGGTCCTCGCGTCTCCCCAGACCGTGGGCCCTTTTAATACCACTACCTTTTTTGTTTGGGAACGTGCAAATCTAATACTGGACGGTATCTCACCGCTTTCCTCTTACGGTGGGTGACGACCTCGGGATTCAGTCCGCAAAAGGCGCTACCAAACGGCAAAAAACGCCGTTTGGCACGTCCCTGTGACCGCTTGGAGCGCGGCGTCCATGCCGCGCTACACTTTTGCGGACTGAATCCCGAGGTCGCCTTAGCCAGCATGGACAGTGGTGCGCAAAAGCGGGAATGACTCGGGAGCTGTGGTAGCATATCGCCGATGCAGGGATCCCGAATTACACAAGATATTAAACCCGTATATCTGCTTGCCAGCGCCGAACCTCTATTGGCCCGTGACTGGCTGGACGAAGCTCGTGGCGCACTGCGCGAAGCCGGGTTTGAAGATATTCTGAATTTGCAGACCGACGTCGGCTTCAACTGGCAGGAGTTGCTCGAGGAAGGCGATATGATGTCGCTGTTCTCGCAGAGCAAGTGCCGTATCGTCACCATGCCTGGCGGCAAACCGGGGCAACAGGGTGGCAAGGTAATCCAGCAGCTTTGCGCGCGGGCGGCCGCAGATAATGTCTACATCTTTGTCACTCCGGCATTAGATCGACAGTCGAAGAACGCCAGCTGGTGCAAGGCTATCCGGGACGCAGGTGAAGTAGTCGAGCTTAAACCGGTTTACGACAACCAGTTGGCCGACTGGTTACTGCAAAGGGCGCGCACAAAGGGCCTGAATATCGATGTGCAATCTGCACAGTTCCTCGCCGAACGTACCGAAGGGAATTTGTTGGCGGCGGATCAGGAGCTGGAAAAGCTGGCGATACGATTTTCTGACCAGGAGGTCATCGATTTCGAGACGATCGAAGCCTCGGTTGCGCAATCTGCCCGCTATAGCCACTTTCTGCTGGTCGATGCCTGCCTCGCCGGTAAAACCCGGCGTGCGCTGAAGATTCTGCAAAGCCTGGAGACGGAAGGATATGCCACCACGCAGTTGCGCTGGGCTTTGCAGTCTGCACTGGAACAGCTCGACCGCCTCAAACAGGCCCAGCGCAGTGGTGGGCTGAATGATCGAACCTGGCAGGCGTTACGCATCTGGCGTAACAAACAGCGCCTGTACCAGGCGGCACTGGGTAGATTAGGGGTTGCGCAGATTGAGCGTTTGCTGCAAAGCTGTGCTACATTAGATCGCCTTGGCAAGGGGCAGCAGGGCAGTGATTTTCCCCGCCAGGAATGGTTTGAAATTAAATCACTGGTCGCCGACTTCAGTGGTGATATTGGAATTAAAGATGAGCGCCGCACTGGATAACGAAACGGGTATTGATTTGAGTCAGTATACAGCTGACCTGGGACGCGCCGCGCGCGCCGCTGCTGCCGAACTTGCGCATGCGCAACCGCAAGCCAAGAATGGGGCGTTGCTTGAAATCGCAGCAGTACTCGATCAACAGCGCGCAAGCATTTTGCAGGCAAATAAAAAGGATCTGGCGGCGGCTGGCGATAACGAGGTCAGTGCGGCGATGCTGGAACGACTGGAGCTCAACCCGACACGTATCGATGCGATGATCGAAGGTTTGCAGCAGGTAGCGGGGTTGCCCGACCCGGTAGGCGAAATCAGTGATTTACGCTACCGGCCTTCGGGTATTCAGGTGGGCAAGATGCGTGTGCCGCTTGGGGTCATCGGGATCATTTACGAATCGCGTCCAAACGTAACCGTGGATGCTGCCGCGCTATGTCTCAAGTCCGGCAACGCTAGTATTCTGCGTGGTGGTAAGGAAGCACTGCATTCCAACCAGGCGATTTATCTGTCTATCCAGCAAGGTTTGCAGCAGGCCGGATTAAACGAAGCTGCGGTGCAGGTTGTCAATACCAGCGACCGCGCCGCGGTAGGTCATATGCTGAGAATGCGGGACTGCATCGATGTGATTATTCCACGGGGTGGCAAAACCCTGATCGAACGCATTGCCAGTGAATCTGTGATTCCGGTGATCAAGCATCTCGATGGCGTGTGCCATGTTTATATCGACGACCATGCGGATCTGCACAAAGCCGTTGCGATCGCGGTGAACGCCAAGACCAGGCGTTACGGAGTCTGTAACGCGATGGAAACGCTGCTCGTGGCCAACGCGATTGCGCCCCGGGTTATGCCTGAAATCATCGCGGGCATGTCTGCTAAGGGTGTCGAGCTGCGTGGCTGCGAGCGCAGTCGCGAGTTCGACGCTGAGCGTATCAGTGCGGCGAGCGAAGATGACTGGTACACCGAATACCTCGCTCCCGTCCTGTCGATTCGAATTGTCGATGATCTGAACCAGGCGATCGAGCATATTAATAACTATGGCTCGCAGCATACCGATGCGATTGTCAGTGAAGACTACAGTCACACCCGGGAATTTTTGCGACGCGTCGATTCGAGCTCAGTCATGGTCAACGCGTCGACCGGATTTGCCGATGGTTTCGAATATGGACTGGGTGCCGAGATCGGCATCAGCACCGACAAGTTGCATGCCCGCGGGCCGGTAGGTCTTGAAGGTCTCACTTCGCAGAAATACGTCGTCTTCGGAGAAGGGAACATACGCGCCTGATATGATTGGCATCCTGGGCGGTACCTTCGATCCGATTCACAACGGGCATCTGCATATCGCCACCCAGTTGGTCGACCGACTGGGCCTGCAACAGCTACAGTTCATGCCTTGCGCATTACCGGTGCATCGAGACCCGCCACGCGTAGCGATGACGCATCGTTGCGCAATGATCAACTTGGTTATCGCCGGTCAGCCGGCTCTCAGCCTGAATACCGTCGAAATAGATCGCGACGGGCCGTCCTACAGTATCGATAGTTTGCGCGAGATGCGTCGCCGAACAGACTCGATTCAGGCGCTGGTGCTGGGTGCAGATGCCTTTAACGATTTCGCTAGCTGGAAGTCACCGCAGGAAATCCTGAAACTGGCGAATCTGGTGGTCTGCTATCGTCCCGGTTTCGAGGTCGACCGGGAATTGTTCAGTCAGCATCGAGTCGCGTCAGCGGATGAATTATCAGCGCACACCGCCGGCGCAATTCTGCTGCTCGAAGTCGAGGCGATAGATTGTTCTTCCAGCGCAGTGCGTGCGGCACTGGATGCGGGTAGAATACCCCGGCAGTGTCTGCACCCGGCGGTGGTGGACTATATCGAAAAACACAATTTATATCGGAAACAAGGTGACTGAATCAATCCCTGCCAATTTACGGGCTGAAGCAACCAGGAAACTGGCTCTGCAGGCGCTGGAAGCGCTCAAGGCGGACAATATAGTCGTGCTCGATGTGCGTGCACAGTCCAGTTTCACCGATTACATGATTTTCGCCAGTGGCAACTCTACCCGTTATGTCAGCGCTATTGCAGAGTCGGTAATCGAGGCCGCGAAGTCGGCCGGCGAGCCGGCACTAGGGATCGAAGGCGAGGATGTGGGTGAATGGGTGCTGGTCGATCTCGGCGATGTGATCGTGCATATCATGTTGCCCGATGTGCGCCTTTACTACGAACTCGAGAAGCTCTGGGGCGAAGAACTCGCGGCTGAGGATGCAGATTCAGCTCATTAATGTCGCTCAAAAACTGCCCGCATGGGTTGACCTGGCCTGTAATGATTATCTCAAACGTCTGCCGCGGGAACTCTCCCTCAAACAGGTCACCATACCGCTACCAGCGCGTAAATCGCAGCAGTCTCCAGCACGCCAGAAGCAACGTGAATCCGAGTTGATGCTGGGAAAACTGGTTGACGGCAGTTTGAATATCGCGCTTGATGAACGGGGTGAACAATGGTCAAGCGCCGACTGGTCCAAAAGCCTGCAACGCTGGATGTTTGAGTTTCCACGGGTGAATCCGCTGATCGGTGGGCCCGATGGGCTGTCCGCAGATTGTATCAGGGCCTGCCAACACCGGGTCTCCCTGGGTAGAATGACGATGCCGCATGCACTGGTCAAGGTAGTACTCGTAGAGCAACTATACCGCGCCTGGACCATCCTGCAGGGCCATCCGTACCATCGCGAGTAGGCGACCTTGGCCTGCATTCAGGCTATTATTGCAATATGATTTATCTTGCCTCAAGGTCTCCCCGCCGCGCTGAATTGCTGCATCAGATCGGGGTCGAATTTTTAGTACACGATATCGATATCGACGAGTCCATGTTGTCTGCGGAATCGCCTGCCGAATACGTATGTCGCATCGCTAACAGCAAGGCGCGGATTGCCAGCGAACAAATTCTCAGAAGTGATGAATCATGTGTGGTGCTGGCGGCAGATACTACAATTGCTATTAATGACGATATTATCGGTAAACCCGCTGATCGAGATCAGTGTCGCTGTATACTGGAACAACTGTCTGCCAGGCAACACACGGTATTAACGGCCGTCGCGCTAGCCTCGAAAGGCGATATTGCACTGCGCCTGACCCGTAATCGAGTCAGTTTCAGAGCCTTGTCGGCGCAGGAGATAGAGGCCTATTGCGCGACCGCGGAGCCGATGGACAAAGCGGGTGCTTATGCGATTCAGGGCAAGGCCGCGGTGTTTATCGACCATCTTGAAGGCAGCTACTCGGCAGTTATGGGGCTGCCGCTGTTCGAAACTGCCGAGTTGCTGCGCAACGCTGAAATTGAACTGTTTTAATTATGGTCATAACTGAAGAAATACTCGTCAACATAACGCCCCAGGAAACCAGGGTTGCCATTGTCGAAAATGGAGCACTGCAGGAAGTCAGTATTGAACGTCAACGCAGTCGCGGTATTGTCGGCAATATTTACAAGGGCCGGGTTAACCGTGTGCTGCCTGGAATGGAGGCGGCTTTTGTCGATATCGGACTGGAAAAGGCCGGGTTCCTGCACGTGTCGGATATCGATCATGTTGATGAAAGCACGAATGGTGATGAAGCCGGCACCCCGGTAGCGATCAATGAGCTGTTGCATGAAGGCAAGAATTTACTGGTGCAGGTGGTCAAGGATCCGATAGGTACCAAGGGTGCGCGTTTAACAACCAGTATATCGGTACCGTCGCGTTACCTGGTATACATGCCCAATTCGTCGAGCGTGGGTATATCGGTCAAGATAGAAGATGAAGTCGAGCGCGAGCGCCTGAAAAACCTGCTTGAAACCTGCCGCAGCGAGAACCAGCTTGGCGGTTGCATTATTCGCACTGCGGCGGAAGGCGTCGATGAAGCGGAGTTGCGGCGTGATATCAGTTTTCTCTCCAAACTATGGGCCTCGTTGCTGGAAAGTGTCGGCCAGGTGTCGCCAGGAAGCGTGATACACGAGGACCTGCCCCTGTCGATACGTACCCTGCGAGACATGGTGGGCGTTGATACCACGCTGGTAAAAGTGGATTCGCGTGAAACATTCCAGAAAATGACCCGTTTTTCGACGCGCTACATACCTGACCTGCCGTGCAGGATCGAACACTATCCGGGTGAGCGCCCCCTGTTTGATTTATACAATATCGATGATGAATTGCAGCGTGCGCTGGCTCGCCAGGTCAGCCTGAAGTCCGGTGGTTACCTGATTATCGATCAAACCGAGGCAATGACCACGATCGATATTAATACCGGGGCATTCGTAGGCCATCAAAACCTGGAAGAAACCATCTTCAAAACCAATATGGAAGCATCGCAGGCGATAGCGCGACAACTCAGGCTGCGCAACCTGGGGGGTATTATTATCATCGATTTTATCGATATGGAGCACGAGGGACATAAGCGACAGGTACTGAAATCGCTGGAAAAATACCTGGCCAAAGACCATGCCAAGACCCAGGTATGCGAAGTATCGCCTCTCGGGCTGGTGGAAATGACCCGCAAACGAACCCGCGAAAGTCTCGAACATGTACTCTGTGAACCCTGCAAGATCTGCCATGGACGCGGTTCGTTAAAGACTACCGAAACGGTATGTTATGAAATATTCCGTGAAATCCTGCGCGAAGCCAGATTTTACGACGAGGCACAGCAGTTGCTGGTAATGGCGAATCAGGACGTGGTCGACCGTTTACTGGACGAAGAGGCTACCAACCTGGCTGAGCTTGAAACCTTTGTCAAGATTCCGGTCAAATTACAGGTAGAGGCGCATTTGTCCCAGGAATCCTATGACGTGGTGCCAGTATAAATATTCCAGGTTGTTGATATGGGCTTGTTAGGCAGGATCAGCCTTGGATTACTCGTCGTGGCAGTTGTTCTGCTGGCGACGGTCATGGGTGGCTTGCGCCTTGCCATAGTCAATATCGATTATTTCAAGTCCGAGATCGACTACCTGCTGGCGCGTGATGTCAGCAAGGGAATCGTGTTTTCCGGCTTGAGCGGGGGCGCGAACCGATTCAATCCGATTCTGCGTGTCGATAACGTTTCCATTAACCTGCCCGACAGATCACAGCCGGTATTTATCGATCAACTGGCGGTGGAGTTCGATTTCTGGGCCAGCCTGCGCGAAAGGACGCCGGTAGTGCTGGAAATTTCTGGTCAGCTGGAAAAGCTCGAATTGATCAAGGATGAATCGGGTCGGTGGTGGAGCCATGAACTCGAACTTGGCCCGGGTGACGATGAAACTGTCATGCCCGAGTTTGCGCGAGCCCTGATGCTGGCGCCGCGTTACCTTAAACTCGATCTGCGGCGTTTGATTATCCAGGATCGGCAAGCCCAGACCAGCTACCAAATTGACGGTGTCACTGCGCAAATTAATCATCGCAACGATGAGTTCCATACCCAGTTCAGTGCATCGCTGCCGGATGAGCTTGGACGCAGGGTTTTGATCAAGTCGGTACTGGACTCCGAGCGCAGTGAGATTTATATCAATTCATCGGATTTGCAGTTAGCCCGCATCGCCGAGTTGCTTGACCTGGACAGCTGGGGTCTGCAGCAGGGAACCCTCGACGGCGAAGTATGGTTAAGTATGTCGGGTTATGATGTCAATGCTGTTAACGGGAATTTGCTGCTCAAGCAGGGCCTGCTGCAGTCGTCACCGGATAAGACACCGTTGGCGGTCGATTATCATGCCCGTTTCAATGCCATCGATCGGGAATCCAGCTGGGCTGTTACGAGCCAGGTGGAGCGCCTGGCAATCAACGGTAACAGTGTGCCAGGATTCCGTACGCAACTGGAGATTACTACGGGGACTGAATATCCCAGTATATCCGCATGGATGGACCGGATACAGGTATCCAGTTTACCCGCTATAGCTGGCCAATGGCTGCCACAGAATGTCAGCCAGCAAATCGCAAGTAAGAATCTTCAGGGGACATTGCGGGACCTGGTATTTGGGATAGACCTCGAGCGTCCCGAGGACTTCAGGTTAAGCGGTCAGGCCGTGCAGGTCAGCAGTGAGGCTTTCGATGGTTACCCGGGTACGTCGAACCTGAACGCCAGATTTCTGCTGGGAACGCGGCGCCTGCAGGCCAGCCTGGATGGTGAAGCGGTGAGGCTGGATTTTGGTGATGAGTTCGAAGCACCTTTCGAGTTCGATTCCCTCAGGCTGGATGTGGTTGCTAACAGATCAGAATCCGGTGACCTGGTGCTCTCCGCAGACAATATTATGGCGCAGAATCAGGACACCAGTGTCAGCGGTCGCATGTGGCTGGTTGCTGATCAGGCCGAACAACCATTTGTATTCATGCGGGCTAATTTTACGGATACCGATGCCAGCAGCACGCACAAGTACCTGCCGCTCAAAGCTCTTTCTGCAGAGACCCTGGGATGGCTGCGGCGAGGTATTAGAAAAGGCTTCGTACCCAGGGGAGATTTCCAGCTACATGGCAGATTGCGTGACGTTCGCGAACTGGCGCGTGACAGGGCGGGAGAATTTTTCGTCGATTTCGACGTCGAGGATACCAGTTTGTTTTTTGCGCCCGGATGGTTAACGCTTAGAAACGGTAACGGCAAAATGCTGTTTCATAACGCCGGGTACACATTTGATCTCGATCGGGTCAGTTATGAGAAGCTGGATAATGTGCGCGCCAGCGGGGTGATAGCTGATTTCGATGAAGCCGAGCTGGCACTTGAGATTCAAGCCCAGGTATCAACCGCAGACGCGGTGCGCGTCTGGCTCGGTTCCCCGGTAGGCGAAGATTACCGAGATATCGTCAGTAACCTGCATGATCTGGGTGGACGCGTCGACGCGAAAATCGATCTGCTGATACCGTTGAGCGACGACCTTGCGCAAGAACAGGTCAGGGTCGCTCTGGATTTCGAAAATGCGTCGACCAACGCGAACAACTGGGGGCTGAACCTGGCCGGGATAAATGGTCGTTTGGTGATTACCGAGGATGCGCTGCTGGCCAGGGGCATCAACGCAAGATATTTTGGTGATCCGGTCAAGATCGATATCAGCACTGAAAAAAAGAGCGGCGATACGCTGGTAAATGCCCGCGGAACGATCGAGTCGAAAAACCTGCTCAATCAGCTACCGGATGAATTGACCCGATACCTGGATGGCAAGAGTGACTGGCAGGTCGGATTGAAGTTTGCAAGTGACAAGGCGCCTGCCGAGCAGGCCTTTTTAGCAATTAACGCGGCGAGCAATTTACAATCGACGGCGCTTACCCTGCCGCGACCATTGGCGAAAGCGCCCAACGATGTCTCTCGACTTTCCGCCGATGTAGATTTTTTTCCCGGACGCATTCTTTTTCAGTTCAGCCTGGGCAGTGAACTGCTTGGCCGGGGTGAACTGGTCGCAGATAGTGACCAGGAATTCGTGCTGGACGCATTCGACCTGGCTTTATCGACACCTCTTACCGCGACACAACGTCGGGGTATGCATCTTTACGGTTCGGCTGGCGAGCTCGAATTGGGTGGCTGGATCGAGGTCATTGATGGTTCTGAAAGCACCGGTTCGCCTCTGCTGAGCACGGTTGACCTCGACTTCAGGCGGGCTTATGCATTCGGCCGCACTCTCGAAGATTTGAAACTTGAACTGCATAAGGAGAACAAACGTTTTCTGGGGCTGCTCGAATCGACCCTGATCAAGGGTAATTTCGACGCACCTCTGTTACCTACTCCGGAGGATCCGGTGGTGGTTGAACTGGAATACCTGAGGCTGGAGAAAGTGGAGCAGGAAAGTGATTACAGTGCGATGCGGCCGAGTGATTTGTTCGATTTTCGAATCAGCAGTCAGCAATTGGTCTACAACGACATGCAGTTCAGCGATTTTATGATTGACGGCAGGCCCGTCGGTAATACGCTCTATCTCGATAATCTGGGTTTGCGTCGCGACAAGATAATTATTACCGGTGAGGCGCAATGGGATTACGATGTAACGAACGATTCCCATATTTCCAGTCTTACCATGCAAGCCAGCGGGGAAGAATTCGGCCAGGCCATCGCCGGCCTCGGTTTCGGCGACACGATGCAGAATGGGACTCTGGATTTTAGTGGCGGCTTCACCTGGCAGGGGCCTTTAATGGGTTTTAGCCTGGAGATTCTGCACGGCGATGCCCGCATGAGGATCGATGACGGGATATTGAACAACGTCGATCCGGGCGGTGGCAGATTCGTTGGATTACTTAGTTTGAGTGCCTTGCCGAGACGGCTGTCGCTGGATTTTTCGGATGTAACGGTTGAGGGTATGGAGTTCGAGAAGATAAGCGGGAACTTCCGGCTGGATAACGGTATACTTTTCACCGACGATACGCGGATGGATGGTCCTGCGGCCAGGCTCAAGATTTCAGGCAAAACCGGAATGATCGATCGTGATTACGATCAGGTTATCCAGGTGACCCCCAAATTTAGACAGACATTACCGGTAATTGGCGCGATTGCCGCCAGCACCACGGTGGGGTGGGGCCTGCTGCTACTGCAGAATTTGTTTAAAAAGTCCATCGACGATGCCGTGGAAATTGAATACAGGGTCACGGGAAGCTGGGATGATCCGCAGATTGAACTGATAAAGGCAGTTGATGAAAACCAGAAAGATCTACCGAATGCTGAGAAATAGCGTCTGTTTCGCGGTGCTGCTTTTGATGGCAGGCCATGCGGTAGCTAATTCGATCCGTATTTTTACGCTCAGTGCCGATGAATGGGCGCGTCCGCGTGCGGGCGCGGTGATTCCGCAATTGGCAGCAGTCCGTTCCGCGGTAAGCTACTGGGGCAAGGCCGGTGACAGGGCCATGATTATCCGTTATCCAGGCGAAGACACCGGTGAGCTATGGGCGGCTGAACTGCGCGACTGGTTGATATCACTGGGCGTGCCCTCAGATTTTATTGTACTGCGATCAGGCAGCCAGGCCGCCGATGAGATCAAGCTGGAAGTCGGCAACCGTGACGAACTGGAGCAATAGCGAAATATGGCATCAACTTTAGAAACAGTTAGTAGGAACATACTCGAACCGAGCGAACTGGGAATCGAACAGCTTGGTGGATTTCTGGATGGCCTGCACAGCAGCTATGTCGACGCCGGCGACCTGTACTTTCAGACCAGCCAGCAGGAATCCTGGGTCATGGATGACGGTATTTTGCGCGAGGGCAGCTTCAACATCGAAAAGGGTGTCGGTATTCGTGCCATGGCCGGGGAAAAAACCGGATTCGCCTATTGTGACGACTTGCGTGGTAACGCTATAACCCAGGCGGTAAACAATGCCCGGGCCATCGTCAAACAGGGGCAGTCGGCGAGTAGCGCCATCGAGTTGGCCAGTAAACCGGCGCCGGCGCTGTACGCGGGGCAAAATCCTGTCGATGGTCGCGATGCTGATGAAAAAGTCGAATTACTGAAAAAGCTTGATGCCTATACGCGTGCACTCGATGAGCGTATCGAACAGGTCATTATTTCCCTGTCTGGCGGTATCGACCACATATTGGTTGCCGCCACCGATAACACCCTGGCGGCCGACATTCGTCCGCTGGTGCGCCTCAATGTGACTGTCCTGATGCATCAGTCGGATCGCCGCGAGCAGGGTAGCGCCGGTGCCGGGGGGCGGCATGGGTATGATGTTTTTTTTGACACCGATCTTGCCTACGAACTTGCTCGAGAAGCGGTCAGGCAGGCGTCTACCAACCTCGAATCGGTGGCAACGCCGGCGGGTAGCATGCCGGTGGTGCTGGGTCCGGGCTGGCCGGGGGTATTGCTGCATGAAGCGGTAGGCCATGGTCTCGAAGGAGATTTCAATCGCAAGGGAACTTCGGCATTCAGTGGCAAAGTGGGCCAACAGGTTGCCTCTTCGTTGTGTACCGTGGTCGATGATGGAACGCTGCTCGATCGCCGTGGCTCGCTTAGCGTCGATGACGAGGGGGTGCCCGCGCAGTGCACCACCCTGATCGAAAACGGCATACTCAAAGGCTACATGCAGGACAAGATGAATGCCCGCCTGATGGGAACGCAGTCCACGTCGAACGGACGCCGGGAATCGTTCGCCCATTTACCAATGCCGCGCATGACCAACACCTATATGCTGGCTGGTGAAAGCGACCCCGAAGAAATCATCAGCTCGGTCGACAAGGGCCTTTACGCGGTTAATTTCGGTGACGGCCAGGTGGATATCACTTCGGGGCGATTTGTGTTTTCGCTGTCCGAAGCCTACCTGATTGAAAAAGGTAAGCTGACCGCGCCGGTCAAGGGTGCCACGTTGATTGGTTCCGGACCCGAGGTGATGGGCAAGATATCGATGGTGGGCAACAATCTTGAACTGGATCAGGGCGTCGGTGTTTGTGGTAAGGAAGGCCAGTCGGTACCCGTCGGAGTGGGGCAGCCCAGCCTCAAGATCGACGATATTACCGTTGGCGGTACCGATTAAAGACTAGTTGACCGAAACCGCGGTGATTTCCATGCCGGATTCACCACTTTGCAGGGTCAGCAGGCCGAGAAACTCACCATCGTACTTCGAGCTGCGTAGTCGCCACAGGATGGTTATCGCCTTTTCCCGCTGAATCGAATCGATAAATTCAAACTCCGGCTCGATAGTGGTTAGTACGGGGAAGTCTTCACAACTCTGGCGAAAATGTTCTTCCGAGAGTTTTGCCAGCAGCTCGTTGGAGAAACCCCGTGAAAATCTTGCATAGTCGTGTTCGCGTGCTGCCACGATGATGTTTTTCCAGATCGGTTCCGCTACCGAGCGCAGCTGTTCCTGCTGTAAGCGTGAAAAAGATGTCATGTCGTTGCCGCCGGGGTTTGGGGTTTTTCCTGCAGTGCGCTGTGAACGTCCTCGTAGATGGATAACATCGCCGGGATAACGAGAAGGATCAGCAGCGTCGCAAACGCCAGTCCAAAGGCGATCGACACCGCCATTGGAATGAGGAACTGCGCCTGGCGCGAGGTTTCAAACAGTAACGGTGTCAAGCCGGCAATGGTGGTTAGCGAAGTCAGCAACACAGCACGTAATCGTTGGCAGGCCGCTTCTTCAAGGGCCTCATAGATTGAAACTCCCTTGTCCCTGATATGGCGATAGAACATCACCAGTATTATCGAGTCGTTGACGACAATACCCGACAGGCCGAAGAAGCCGAATAACGATAAAATGGTCAGGTTCATGTCCATCAACCAGTGTCCCACAACGGCTCCCGTGAGACCCAGGGGTATGGTAAGCATTACCAGCAACGGCCAGCCGTAGGACGAAAAAACCCATGCCAGGACCAGGTACATCAAAGTCAGCGCGACGATTGCGCCGAGTCGCATATCGGCAAAGGTTTCGCGCTGACTCGCCGAACGTCCCTCGACGCTATATTGAATGCCGTATTTGCTCGACAGCGCGGGCAGGGTGAACTCGGTCAGATCGGCGACGATTTCGGCCGTGTTGTTGAGGGCGGCGTTGACGTCTGCCGAAACATCGACCGAGAGACTACCGTTGAAATGACGCAGGGTTTCAAAGCCCTGTGCTGAACGCCAGTTGGCGACGGTCTCCAGTGCGACGAACTCGCCGTTCGGTAGCAATATCGGCAAATGCAGCAGGCTATCCAGGCGTCGTTGTTCTGCCTGCGGTAACTGCAAACGCACTTCGACTTCATCTGCTCCCTGCTGAAACCGCTGCAGTATGTTGCCGTCGTAAGCGGCGCGTAACTGGCGTCCAATATCGGTTATCGATAGACCGAGGGCTTCTCCCGCAGGGCTCAGTTCGTAAATCAATTGTTCCCTGCCATAGGGCAGGTCATCGTCGATGGCACTTACGCCCGGAATTGTTTCCAGGGTCTGGGCCAGATCCAGCGCCGCGGTTTTCAAGCTGTGCGGGGTAGACCCGGTCAGGCGCAGATTGAGATCACGTCGCGAGGGGCCGACCCGTCGCGCGGTGATCTGGAAACTTTCGACGCCGGGTGGAACCTTGATGCGTGAGCGCCAGTTCGCGATAAAGCTGGGATTATCGGTGGCACGTTGATCGGAACTGAGCAGTTCGACATAAATTGAGCCGGCACGTTCACCTTCTATCGCCCGACCCCGGCCAACTGTAGAACCGTGCACCCGGTAATAGGTTGAAACAACAGTCTCATCGATATCATCAATGGTGTTGTTCAGTTCAGCTTCCACCTGATCAACAAACTTGTTGACGACCTCGCGAGAGGTGCCGGAAACAAAACGGGCGTTGGCATACAACGTGGTCGATTCGGGTGATGGGAAGAATTGCCAGCTGGTTTTCCCCCCAAGGAAGAGCCCGGCAGCGAACAACAGAAAGCCGATTGCGCAGGCAATCGTGGTCCATCTGAACTCGATTGCGACGCGCACCAGGCGCCGAAACCATTGATCGCGGAGGTGTTCGAAGCCACGATCGAGTTTTTCTTTGAAACGCGATGTCTTGTCCGCGCGATTATGTACGAAGGCATGCCGCAGATGACCTGGCAGGATGAAAAAACTTTCGATCAGCGAAGCCACGATTACGCATACGATTACCATCGGTATCGCGACCATGATGCTGCCCATACGGCCACCGATCATCATCAGTGGCAGGAACGCGGCGATGGTGGTCATGGATGACGCCAGTACCGGTGCCAGCATACGCCGGGCACCTCCCTCGGAAGCCATCAGTGGGTCTTCACCCATATCGAAATGTGCCTGGGCGTCTTCGCCGACAACAATCGCGTCATCGACGATAATGCCAAGCGCCATAATCAGCGCAAACAGGCTGATCATATTGATCGAACCACCTACCATGTAAAGTACGGCAAGCGTGGCCATGAAAGACACTGGGATGCCGACGGCCACCCAGAAGGCGACGCGGGCGGATAAGAACAGGTAAAGAATTAGCAGCACCAGCACCAACCCACCGGCGCCGTTTTCGTTACGTCGAAGTACCAGAACCACGGCGTTTTTACCATCCACGCTTATAGTCGATGAGTCGGACAGATGGCCGCGTTCGATTTTCGCGATATCGCCGAGGTGAATACGCTTATCGGCTTCACTGACGATTGCGAGATTGGCGAAATCCTGTGGCGTGCGACGCTGATTCTGGCTGCGAATTTCACGCGCACCATCTTCTTCGCCAATCAGGCCGGCCGGCAGGTCCTGGCTAGCTGCATCGATGCGGTCTGCCAGTTCTCCAAGACCGAGGCCAAGTCGTTGAATTTGCTCGGCGGCAAGTTCGATCTGGATCTGTTGCTTGGGCAGACCGGAAATGTCTACCTTGTCGATGCCGGCACTGATCAGTTCACGCTCGAACTGCCTCGCCAGCAGCCGCAGTTCATCAATCTGCGAGGGACCGCTGATCAGCAGGCGGGCGACCGACTCGTAGCGGACCTGCTGCGCCACTTTCGGGATTTCCGCATCGTCCGGCAGGTTGCTGAAATCATCAACCTGTTTTTTTACCTCGTCCAGCGCGAAGGTCATATTGCTGTTTTCGTCGAATTCAAGGGTGATGCCGGAGACCCCTGTAGCCGAAGTCGAGGTGAATTCCTTGAGCCGATCTATACTGCGCAGCCGCTGTTCCAGCGGGATTGTAATGCCGGTCTCGATATCTTCCGAGCTGGCCCCGCTCCAGACCGTGCTGACCGAAATCTGATCCAGTTCAAAATTGGGGAAAAACTGTACATTCAGTTTTTGCAGCGCTATGACGCCTGACAAAAACATCATCACCATTAGTAAATTGGCGGCGACCCGGTGGCGCGCAAATACGCCGAGAAGACTATTCTTCATCGATCTTCACCTTGAGCCCCGAAACCGCATTGGGCAGGTGGGTGACGGCGATCAGGTCGCCTGGCTCGATAGCGTCACTGTCAATCAACACCAGTACCTGGTCGTCCGCAGTTCTTGCCTGACCGAGGGAGGTCACGTCAACCGCCTGCAGCCGGCTCTCGACTACCCGGTAAATTCTCGAGTTGCCATATATTGCCTGGTAGGGGACGCCGATGACGCCGCTTACAGGCGGAAGCTCGAGATTGAGCGGTCACAAATCACCCGGGCGCAGTTGTCCGACGACGGCATCGATGGCGAAGTAAATATCGATGCCGGTGGCTTCGGCTTCGCCGGCCAGGCGTCGGACCTGGAATCTACCGGGTATCTCGCGATCGGTCACGCTGGCATAAAGTTTTCGGTCATTGGCTATAGCCTGGCGCACCGAATCAATATAGTTGATTGGCAGGTGAGCGCGAATTTCGAGGTCGTCAACCGGAAACAGCGAAACCAGGATTTGCCCGAGTGAAACCCGGTCTCCCGCGGATACAGCGACTTCGCTGATGATCCCGTCGAACGGGGCCTTTACTTCGGAACGGTCCATTGCCAGCCGTGCCTGATCGAGTAGCGCCTTGCCGCGATCATGCCTTGCCTGCAAAATTTGCAGCCTTGCCGGGTAGCTGTCGACATCGAGCTGGCGCGAGGTCACGGCGAGTTGACGCCGAGCTGTCTCGCTGCGAGCCGCGTTGATGGCGGTGTCGGCGCTGAGATCCTGTTTTTTCAATTCGGTCAGGCGCTTGACTTCAGCGTTAGCCAGCACAAGCAGTTCGCGTTCTGTCTTCAGTGATGCCAGATTTGACTGGTGGCGCACCTTGAGTTCGGCCTTCTGGTTGTCGATGTCGCGCAAATCGGCCTCGGCCTGCAGCAATGAGGCTGCGAAATCGCGCCGATCCATGGTCACCAGCGACTGGCCCTGTTTGACACTGGCGCCGTCACGCACGAAAACCTGCTCGACAATGCCGCCTCCCGGTGCCGCCGCCTTCAACTGTTCTGGTGACTCGATACGACCGTAGAGCGTGATGCTGGGAGAAAACTCCTGCTTCTGTGCCGTGATTACCGCGACCTGCCATACTTTTTCACTGAGCGCGGGCTTTTCCCTTTCCACCTTGCTATTTACCAGCGAAAAGTAAATGGCTGCGGCGATCAGCAGCACCAGGATGGGTAACAGAAATTTGGCCTGAGACCTTGCAGTTATCATGAATTGCAGTTGCGGGATGTATTAAGCATTCCTTGTAAAGCCTAAGCGTGGCAACGTCAAGCTAGGAGTCGGTGAGCTCGAAGCGATTAAGCGCACGGTTTTTGGTGACCTCGCGTGGATCAAAAATTTTGCCGTTCATTGCGATGTATATTCCAGCGGGTAGTAGTTGCACCGCTGCGCTGGCAACCCCCAGATTGTACATTGCATCACTGTAGCGCATTCGAGCTGGTTGCATTGCACCAAACAGTATAACGGTTTTGTCGGTGATACCAAGCAGGGCCAGCGCGGTCTCCACCATGGTATCTGTGCCGTGGGTTAGCAGGATTCTACGATGTTGTACGTCAGCCACCGCTTTACGGATCAATTCTCGATCGGTTTCGTCCATCTCGATGCTGTCTTTTTTTAGCAGTGTTTCGATCTCGTAATCGAAGTCGACATTGGCTTCCTCCAGTAAAGCCCCGATTGTGGTATCGCCAATATGAAACTCGCTTTTGGCGTCGAAATAAATTTTGTCGAAAGTACCGCCGGTGGTAAAAATCTTGATTGTCAAATCCCGCTCCCGGTAATGCAATATAAACTAAGGCAATTGGCCAGCTATATATTGTAAACTCTCGAAGCTAGCTCCACTAATCTGATTGGCTTTACATGACGACCCAGCCTTTAGTTCAGCATAAAGTACCAATTTTCGCTATCACCTGCGCCTGTATTATCGGCCTGTTGGCGTTTGGCCCGCGTTCGGCGATGGGGTTTTTCCAGTTACCGATCCTGCAGGATAGCGGCTGGGACAGGACGACCTTTGGCGTGGCGATGGCTTTGCAGAATCTGTGCTGGGGTCTGGGTCAGCCCCTTTTTGGCCTGATCGCCGACAAGTTCGGTACCTGGCGGGTACTCGCGGTTGGTGCAGTTCTGTATAGTGCCGGTCTGGTAGTAATGGCGGTGGCGCTGACCCCGCTATGGTTGCATATCGGCGGTGGAGTCCTCATTGGTCTCGGTGTAGGGGCCTGTTCATTCGGCGTGGTTCTGGCTTCGATCGGACGCCTGGTCAGCCCGGAAAAACGTTCTTTTGCCTTTGGCCTGGGCACCGCGGCGGGTTCAGCCGGCATGTTTATTTTCGCACCAATTTCGCAGGGGTTGATCGACAGGCTTGGCTGGTCTGACAGCCTGATTGCGATCGCTGCGGTGATGCTGATCATACCGTTACTTGCGATTCCGTTACGCGGCAATTCCTCGACCTCGAAGATTGCCGCAGCTGAATTCGAGCAAACCGCCCGGGAAGCATTACGGGAGGCTTTTGCCAGCAAGGGATACTTGTTGTTGACCTCCGGTTTCTTTGTCTGCGGGTTTCAGGTTGCTTTTATCACCGCACATTTCCCCACTTATATCAGCGACCTGGGTATCGCTTCGCGCTGGGCGGTAGTGGCGATCAGCCTGATCGGATTTTTCAACATAATTGGCTCACTGGCGTCGGGAGTTCTCGGCCAGCGTTACTCCAAGCCGAAGCTGCTAAGCTGGATTTATATTGCTCGCTCGATCGTGTTTACCGCGTTTTTGTTGATCCCCCCCAGCCCGACAACACTAGTGGTGTTTTCGATAATCATCGGCATCTTATGGTTATCGACGGTGGCGCCGACCAACGCCCTGGTCGCAGTCATTTTAGGTACCCGTTACCTCGGATTACTCGGCGGTATCGTGTTCTTTTCGCACCAGCTTGGATCGTTTCTCGGCGTATGGATGGGCGGAGTACTTTATGATGCCACCGGTTCCTACGACGTGGTCTGGTGGCTCGGGGTCGCACTCGGAATTTTTGCCGCCATCGTTCACTGGCCCATCCGCGAAGAAGCTGTGAAAAGACCTGTATCCCAAATCGCGTAGTATCACGGGTTTTAGCATCCAATGGCGCGATCGTGGAGGTGCTTTCTCAGAACCGCCGTAAATACATCCATGTAGGCTCGCGTGCGACGTCCCTGTCGCACAGCGTTCTGAGAAAGCACCTCCACGCTCACGCCCTGATAAGTTCAGCTGCCCCGGGGAACAAACCAGCAAACGCGTAGCGAGGCAGGGAGCCGCGGTCCGACGTCTCGGGCTCCAGGCGATTCCAGGGATGGACCAACCGGCGCGCGCGCTCCAGGCGATTCCAGGGATGGACCAACCGGCGCGCGCGCCGGTTGGGAGCCTCTTTTGCGGGTTTGTTCCCCCGGGGTAGTGCTGGTATGGATGTAGAAGGAGTATCAGTTTTGCGACGCGAAGCCGGATTCAGGCCAGCGGAGGTTCATCGCTTTGTAAGTAGTCGGTGCTCGGATCCAGTTCTTCGTGGTAGGCATCAATGTTTTCCGCGACCTGATCGATTTCTTCGTAGCTGGCAATATTGAAAATTGCTTCGCCCGCAAATACCAGCGGCAGATTGGTTTTGCCGATGACGATGCCATCGACGGGGCTGATCAGTTGCTCGTTATTTTCGCTCAGTGGATCGCTGATATAGGCCAGTACATCTCCGACTTCCACCCTCGAGCCGGTGGCAACCAGCGAGCGTAGAATCCCGCTTTGCGCGGCCCGCACCCAACGGCTGGTATTTGCGACCATAGCTTCGACTTTACGCTTCGTCCTCTTCTTGCCGCGCATCCCCAGTTCGGACATAACATCGAGCACGCCGCGGACCCCGGCTCTGATCGCAACTTCGTCGAAGCGCAGCGCCTTACCCGCTTCGAAGAGCAGCACCCCTATGCCATTAGCGTGTGCCGCGGCGCGGAAAGAACCTTCGAGTAACTCGGCATTCAGAATCACCGGCACGCCAAAGGCCTGCGCAAGTTTCTCCAAATCAGGGTCATCGACAAGCCTGGCCCGGATCTGCGGCAGGTTTTCACGATTCACCGCACCGGTATGCAAATCGACAATGTGGGTGCAGTGCGGAATGATTTCGGTCATGACGACGTTAGCGAGTCGTGCTGCCATCGAACCTTTCTCGGAACCCGGAAAAGATCGATTCAGGTCACGGCGATCGGGCAGGTATCTCGACTTGGAGACAAAGCCGTACACGTTGACCACCGGAATGGCGATCAGGGTACCCTTGATGCGATTGACGGATTTTTGAGCCAGCAGTCGCCGAATGATTTCGACGCCATTGATTTCATCGCCGTGCACTGCCGCACTGACCAGTAACACTGGCCCCGGTTTGCGACCATGCACCACGTGTACCGGCATGTTGACGCTGCTGTGAGTGTAGAAACTGGGGAGTGGTATATCAATCGACACCCGGTCGCCGGGTTTAATGCGGACCCCGGCAATCTCTATCGCCGATTGCATTTCAGCCCTTGCCACGCGTCCTGGTTTTACCGGTCTGCAGCTTTTCGAGGTTGGTGATCATCATGCCGGCGACGTCCTTGCCGGTCGCACCTTCGATGCCTTCGAGACCAGGACTGGAATTTACTTCCATCACCACCGGGCCGTGATTGGAGCGCAGCAGATCGACACCGGCCACGTTCAGACCCATGATGCGTGCCGCCCGGACCGCTGTAGAGCGCTCTTCGGGCGTGATTTTTATCAGGCTGGAAGAGCCGCCGCGATGCAGGTTGGAGCGAAACTCCCCCCTGGGTGCCTGGCGTTTCATCGCCGCAACGACCTTGCCGTCGATGACGAAGCAGCGTATGTCGGAACCATCGGCCTCCTTGATGAATTCCTGCACCAGTATGTCGGCTTTAACCCCCATGAATCCCTCGATAACACTCTCGGCGGCTTTTTGCGTTTCTGCCAGCACCACACCGATGCCCTGGGTTCCCTGCAATAGCTTGACCACCAGCGGTGCTCCACCGACCATCTTAATCACATCCTTGATATCATCCGGTTTATTGGCATAACCGGTCAGCGGCATGCCGATACCCCGGCGAGACAACAGCTGCAGCGAGCGCAACTTGTCCCGCGAGCGGCCGATTGCGACAGATTCATTGAGCGCTACCACGCCCATCATTTCAAACTGCCTTAACACGGACAGCCCGTAAGCAGTCACCGATGCGCCAATGCGGGGTATAACCGCACATCAAAGCCCTCGAGTAACTCACCGCGGTAGTGTATCGACGGCTTGTGAGCCGCGATATTCATATAGGCGCGCAAGACATCGATCACAACAATCTGATGGCCACGCGCCTCGGCGGCTTCGATGATGCGACGAGACGAGTACAGTTTTCGATTTCTCGAAAGAAGAGCGATTTTCATTTTTTATATCTGCCTATAAACCGTAGAGTTTGCGTGGTCTGAGTTTACCGTTGATATACGAAGCACCTGGATCAACCACGAAGCGGTGTTCCATAGCCCGGCGCCCCAATAGCATGCGAAAGCGCATAGTATCACGGTTCGTAAGGGTCAGTTCAATCGGCCAGGCGTTCTCACCGAGCACGACTTTGCTCTGTATGACGTAGCGCATTTCGCGATGACCGCCCGAATCGGTAACTTCGCGAAAATCGAAGACCGGGGCGTGACATTCGACTTCGAAATCCTGGTTGTGCTGGATCGGGTGGATCAGAAATCGCAGCATATCGATTCCTTCCCGCCTTTAGGGTTCGATCAGGAAAGCATGTAGTGTCGAGGTGCGGGCGCCCGTATCGATCTTGGCCTTGATCGCGGGCAGATTGAGCTCGGGTAAGGCCGCCCATTCCCGCCATCCAATCGTGGCTTGTGCCGGGTCTGTCATCATGAATATAAAACCACTGCTGATATTAGCCGGATTCTGACCTTTCCCCGCAGCGATGTACAAGGTTTTCGATCAGCCGGTCGCAGTATCGCATTTGTTCACGGCTGACGAATTCATCCGGCTTGTGTGCCTGGTCGATGCTGCCGGGACCACATACTAGGCTGTTTATGCCGATGCTATCGAACAATCCGGCTTCGGTGCCGAAGCTGACATTGTCGCCGACCTCGTCGATCGGATTGATGGTGCGGGTATAGGCGATCACCGCCGCTGCCGGGTCGGTATTCAGTCCCGGATAGCAGGAAGTTTCTTCAAAGCGGATCTCGCTTTGTGGGTAGCGGGATTGCATGTCGGCAAGCAGCACGTCGCTGGCATAGTGTTTGATCTCATGGACCAGCGAGTCCGGATCCTGCTGCGGCAGGTTGCGAATCTCGAATTCGAATACGCATTGTCGAGGCACGATATTCAGTGCGGTACCGCCGTTGATATTGCCAACGTGGAAAGTCGTATGCGGTACCGTATAACTCGGATCGGTCAGGTTCTGCTGCACGCGCGTGTTCATGTTGCGAATAAATGCGATCAGCTCGGCCGCGTATTCGACCGCGTTGACACCGTTACTGATGTAGGCCGAGTGGCAGGAAAGCCCGCTCACCGTGACGCGAAACGAAACTTTGCCCTTGTGCCCCAGAACCATGCTCATGTTGGTGGGTTCTCCGATCAGTCCGAATCGCGGTCTGACCTCGAAACCCGCCATCGAATCGACCAGTCTTCTGGCACCGACGCAGCCGATTTCCTCGTCGTATGAAAAGGCCAGGTGAATCGGGGTTTGCAATCTCTCGGCGGCGATTTGTGGCAACCCGGCCAGTACGCAGGCGATAAAACCTTTCATGTCACAGGAACCACGGCCGAACAGCAGTTTATCTTCTGTTCTCAGTTGGTAGGGGTCGCTGTGCCAGTCCTGGCCTGTGGTGGGTACCACGTCGGTGTGACCGGAGAGCATAACGCCACCGCGATCGTCCGGCCCGATGGTCGCATAGAGATTGGCGCAACTGTGGTCATCGCTGTGCACCAGTTGCGATTCGATGGCATGATCATCGAGCAGGTTGCGCACGAAATCGATGAGTTGCAGGTTCGATCTGGTACTGGTGGTGTCGAAAGCGACCAGGCGGGCAAGAATTTCCTCGCTGTTCATCAGAGATCTCCCGGCACGCCATAGGCTGGCGCATCTTCAGGTCGATAGGCGCGCGTCACATAGTCGTCGATCTGTGGCTCGTAAACTTCCCAGCCGGTAAGCATTTTAGCGATCGGTTCCTCGTCCCAGTCGATGCGCAACTCGGCGAGCGGCCAGCCGGGGTCGCCGCCGAGCAGCATCCCCGCCGAGTGCAGTGAGCCGGCTTCACCACCGGCATCGACGCCGGCGCACAGGGCGCCCAGCACCCGTGAACCGAAGCTGCCAGCGGATTCTTCGAAGGCTTTTATCATCGCTGTCGGTACCGATTCGTTAGCGAGTAAATTGCCGGCGGCGACACAGTGTTTGCCTTGCGCCGAGGCGAAACAACCCAGCACGGCGGCCCCGCTGAACAAGCCGGTTGCGCCGCTGCAATCGATCAGACCCAGTTGGCGGAACTGGATGTGGGGTGTGCTTTGCACCACCGCATCGATTGCCGCGTTTACTTCGACGCCATCCGCAAGCAACCTGAGCATGCGCGGGCCAAGGCGCGGGTCTGTAATGTTCTGGCTTAGCGCAATCCCGACACCTGACTGCCAGTGAAGGCAGCGACTACTGACGCTGATGCTGGATGAAGCTATGGCGGCACCCAGTTGGCCAGTAGTTTCATCCCAGGCGGCGATTGATAATGTCATTTCATTTCCTTTTGCTGAGCCCGGGCGGTGCAGCGCTACCTGAAGATATCGCGATACCTGTACCGGGCCGGTTGATTCGGTTGGCGAAGAATAACACGGCAGGCGCTGATGTCATCCGCCATCGGGCGTGTTATTCTTTTCGACCCGGGTTGGCGGACGGGGTGGATTTACAGACCCCGGGGCCGCAGCGTTCATAAAAAAAGGAGGACGCACTATGCCGACGCATAAACGTATTCGCATGTTCAATACGCGGGATACCTATCCCAATCAGACACTCGACAATGACTTGTGTCAGGCCGTGGTGGCGGGCAATACCGTTTACCTGCGCGGGCAGATCGGCACCGATTTCGAGGGCAACCTCGTTGGGCTGGGGGATGCCGGTGCGCAAGCCGAACAGGCAATGAAAAATGTCAGCCAGCTGCTCGAGGAATGTGGCAGTGAGCTTGCTCATATCGTCAAGACAACGACCTATATTACCGATCCGCGCTATCGCGAGCCTGTTTACCAGGTAATTGGTAAGTGGCTGAAAGGCGTGTTTCCGATTTCGACCGGCATTGTAGTCGCCGGACTGGGTCAGCCCGAATGGTTGATGGAAATCGATGTTATTGCCGTGATTCCCGCAGATTAACTCGAGCGGCCGTTCATTTCCGGTTTGATAGACTAGTGGTGCCGTTTACGCTTAAACAGCTCAGCTATTTTGTCGCCGCTGGTGAAGCCGGCAGCATCCTGCGCGCCGCCGAGAATATCCAACTTATTAAGAGAACAATTGTGGTTGAGATTTTCAGCCTGTTTTGTCAGCAACAGATTAACACTGATAACATTCCCGGAATGGCCTGGTTGCAGGGTCACCGGGGGAGAGGATGATGAGTAGAGACCCGCGTTACGATATTCTGTTTGAACCGGTGAAAATCGGACCGGTTACCGCGCGCAACCGATTCTACCAGGTCCCGCATTGCAACGGTGGCGGCTACCGCGATCCGTCAGCAGTCGCGGCGATGCGCAAAGTCAAAGCCGAAGGTGGCTGGGGTGTCGTGTTTACCGAACAGGTGGAAATGCATCATAGTGGTGAAATTACACCGTTCATCGAACTGCACCTGTGGGACGACGATGACCTGCCGATGCTGGCGAAGATGGCGAATGCGGTGCATGAGTACGATACTCTTGCCGGCATTCAGCTGGCCTATTCCGGCGTAAACGGACCCAACCTGTATTCCCGCGAGGTACCGATGGCACCGACCGCGATGCCGGTGCGCGCGTTTCACCACGATCCGCTCAGCGCGCGCGATGACAAAAAAGGATATTCGAGATCTGCGCCGGTGGCATCGCAATGCTTTTAAACGAGCCAAAACGGCGGGTTTCGACCTGGTGTGTCTGTATGGCGCGCATGGCTTCGGCGTGATCCAGCATTTCCTCTCGCGCGCGACCAATCATCGTACCGACGAATATGGCGGAAGCCTCGAAAACCGGAGCCGGCTGATGCGCGAGCTGGTCGAGGAGGGTAAGGATGTCATCGGTGACAGCTGTGCCATTACTTTACGTCTATCGCTCGATGAGACGGTGGGCAATCTCGGTTTCGCCAATAGCGAAGTGCGTGACCTGATCGAGATGCATGCCGAACTGCCCGATCTGTGGGATCTCGCGCATGGCGCCTGGGAAGACTGCTCGGGGCCATCCCGTTTCAAGGAAGAAGCCGCTCAGCAGGAGCTGGTGTCCGGGATCAGGGATCTGACGCCAAGGCCGGTGGTCGGCGTCGGTCGTTTTACCTCGCCCGATGTGATGGTGAAGCAGGTGAAAAATGGAACTCTCGATTTGATCGGTTGTGCCCGACCCTCGATCGCCGATCCTTTTCTGCCACGTAAAATAGACGAGGGGCGTATCGAGGATATCCGTGAATGCATCGGCTGTAACATCTGTATCACCGGTGACATGACAATGTCGATATCGCGCTGCACGCAAAACCCGACCTTTATGGAAGAGTGGCGCAAGGGATGGCATCCGGAAGATATTCAGCTCAAGGGTGACAGCGAATCGGTGCTGGTGGTCGGCGCCGGCCCGGCCGGGCTCGAGGCTGCGCGGGCGCTGGGTAAGCGAGGTTATCAGGTGGTATTGGCCGAGGCTGACACGCGACTCGGCGGACGCGTTGCGCGCGAACGTGAGTTACCCGGGCTTTCCGCCTGGGGACGGGTAGCGGACTATCGCGAATACCAGCTCAGCCAGATGCCGAATGTCGATATCTATCTCGACAATGAACTCGGTGCCGATGATATTCTCGCATTCGGCATCGAGCACGTCGTGCTGGCTACCGGATCGAGCTGGCGGAGGGATGGTGTATCGAGACATCATGTCGTGCCGATACCCGACGATGGTTCAATGCCGGTGTACACGCCGGATGACCTGATGGCGGGGAAAATGCCGTCCGGCCGGGTGGTCGTATTCGATGATGATCATTATTACATGGGTGGAGTAATTGCCGAGCTGCTGGTCGAGCAGGGCTGCGAGGTCACCCTGGTTACCCCTGCGGCCTATGTCTCGGCCTGGAGTAACAACACGCTCGAACAGGCGGCAATCCATGCCAGGCTGGCTGAACTGGGTGTGAAGATTGTACTCAACTGCGCCATCAGTAAAATTGAGCAGGGCCATGCTGTCAGTGAATGCGTATTCTCGGGGCAACTCGACTCAACCCCGGCGGATGCACTCGTTATGGTGGCTTCGCGTATCGGCAATGACGGTCTATGGCAGGAGCTCAGTGCACGTGAAGGCGAATGGGAAGCAAACGGTATCAAGTCGATCAAGCTGATCGGGGATGCACAGTCGCCGGCGCCGATCGCATGGGCCACCTATGCCGGGCATCGCTACGCGCGCGAACTCGATATGCCAGACATCGGTGATGCGTTACCATTCCGGCGTGAGGTTGCGCAACTGACAAATGATTGATTGGAGTTAACGATGAAACCGGTAGCAGAGGGCGAACGCCTTGTTGTCAACCTGGATGAAATGGAATTCGAACCTTATGTCAACAGCCAGGGTGTGGCTGACGGTCTGGCCTTTCAACTTGATCGAAGCAAGCGGCTCGGGAGCGGGTTTCACATCTACAAGATGGAACCGGGCTATACCACCATACCGCATGAACACTGCGGCAATGAAGAGTATTTCATTATCAGCGGCGACCTCACCGATAACGATGGCACGGTTTACCGCGCGGGGGATCTGGTACTGATGAAAGACGGTACCCAGCATTGCTCGCACACCGAAAACGGCTGCGTGATCGTGGTTTACCTGGAAGTTCCCGAAGCGGAGGTCTAGGCTTCCTTGATCATGCGAAAGAGTTCGTCTTTCAGGTGCAGGCGGACTTTTTTGCGCTCTTCGAGGTAGTCGTCAGAAGTATTTTCGACGCCGGTTTCGATGCGATGCACTTCGTGATCGACTTCGTGGTACTGATCGAACAACCTGGCGAAATGATTATTGGTCATTTTCAGGTTACGGATGGTGTCGCGGTGTTCGGGTAGCTCATGCACCAGATCGTGTTTTTCAGTCAACATTTATTTCTTCCCACCTAAGCCTCGATTTTTTCGGCGCAGTTTACACAGTACGCGGTAAAAGGCAGCAACTCCAGCCGTGCAGACGGAATTTCTTCACCACATTTATCGCAGTGAAAATAACTGCCGTCCTCGATTCTGAGTAGCGCAAATTTAATCATCTCCAGTTCCTGCTCCGAGCTGTTACCGAGTGATTCGAGTACCTCGTCATTCTCACGTTCGCTGGCCTGTTCGGCCCAGTCAGCCGACATGCCCTCGTGCCGTATATCCCGGTCGATCGAATTAATACGACCGCTAACTTCCTCTTTCATGTCGAGTAATATTTGCCTGAAGTGATCCTGGTCCAAGGTTTGCTACTCCTGTTTCTGCGTTTGAAAATCCTCGAGAGCTCGAGAAATATGATGCAATTATTAACAGGTTTGCGCTGACTTGCCTTGATTTAGGACAAGTTAATAGTCGATCTGCGCGTGTTGCAAGGATTTTTTATGCGCGCGGTTTTCGAGATAAGAAACCAGCAGGCCGCTAGAAATAATCAGACCGGTACCGACAAAGGCATAGCTGTTCGGCCAGTCACCCCAGAGATAGTAGCCGATGACGAGGGCGAAGGGCAGAGAGGCATACTCGAAGGGTGCGACCGCCGGGGCTTCACCGAGGCGATAGGCCTGTGAAATCAGGTAGCCACCGATCGAAACTATCCCACCGCAAAGCATCAGTAATTGCAACTGGTAGCTATCGGGCCAGACCCAGGCGCGTAACAGAAAAGACAGCGATTTGTTGTCGTAAAGATCGAAGGCGCCATCGCCGATTGCGAGACCGGTAATCGAACTGATCACGATGAATGCGACCTGGATATAGAAAGTCAGTGCACCCGCCTTTTCGCGGATGCCGAGCTTGCGCGTCATCATTGTCATCGCGGCATAAGATAAAGCCGCCATTACCGGTAGCAGGCTTACCGCCCTGAATACTTCGCTACCCGGGAGCAGCATGATGATAGCCCCGACCAGGCCGACAATAATAACCAGCCAACGCAACAGGCCGACCTTTTCACCGAGTACGGGTTGCGACAGGATGCAAATGAACAGGGGTGCGGTGTAAAACAATACCACGGTCTCGGCCAGCGGCATTGCCGCAAGGCCGACGAAGAAAAACATGTTCGCCAGCACCAGCATCGACCCGCGTACGAAATGCAGTATGGGGCGCCTGGTTTTCAACGTGACCAGCCCGCCCTCCAACTGCACGATAAGTAATACGATGACCAGTGCGAAGCATGAGCGAAACAGGGTTATCTGGTGCAGCGGTAATTGGGGGCTCAGCCACTTGATGATAGAGTCGCTGATCGTCAGGCAAACCAGCGCACTGACCAGGCAGAGTACAGCCTGGGTATTCTGAGTAAGGTTTTTTAATGGGTGGTGCAATCCATCGCCCGCTATTGTTATTTCCGCATGCGCGGCAATAGTATCTAATTTGCACTGTTCTAACGGCCTTCATAGCCCTCGAGGACATTGACCGCGTTTATGCCAATTTCCTCGACCGCATAACCGCCTTCCATGACGAACAGCGTTGGCAGGTCGAGTTGTGCGATAGTACTGCCATAGCGTTTGAAATCATCGCTGGCAAGCTTGAAGAACGATATCGGATCATGCTCGAAAGTATCGACGCCGAGGGAAATCACCACCGCGTCGGGCGCATAATTGCTAATTTTCTGACAGGCATCCGAGAGCGCGTCACCCCATGTTTTGAAGTTAGTGCCCGGCGCCAAGGGATAGTTGTGATTAAAACCCTCACCATCGCCATGTCCGGTTTCATCGGCGTAACCGAGGAAATGCGGGAAAGCGTCTCTCGGATCGCCATGCAGGGATAAGAACATGACGTCGGAGCGATCATAGAATATCGCCTGGCTGCCGTTACCGTGGTGGAAGTCGACGTCGAGCAGGGCGACGCGTGCGGCGCCCTGGTCGATGAAGGCCTGTACTGCAACTGCCGCATTATTGATGAAGCAATAGCCGCCGTACATGTCCCCGGCGGCGTGATGTCCGGGTGGACGGCACAATGCAAAAGCTTCGTGGGCGCCATCGCGGATTGCCGCCTGTGCGGTTAGTGCAACATTGACACTGGCGCGTGCCGCTTCCCAGGTGCCGTTGCTGATCGAGGTTTCCGCGGCGAGGGCGTAATGTCCGAGCTTGCCGTCGATATGTTGCGGGATACGGTGTTGTTGCATACCACGGGCAGGCCAGCAGGTCGGGATCGCTTCACCCTGGTACCCGCTGGTAACCCATTCATCCCAGCAGGTTTCCAGAAAACGCAGGAAGTCCGTGTCGTGTATGCGCTCGACCGCATCAATTCCGAATGAGTCGGGCGCGATAATTTCACCCAGCTTTACATCCCTGGCCCGCTGCAGAATATGCTCGGCACGGACCGGGCATTCGAACGGTGGCACCAGAACACCGCCGTACAACTCGGTTCTAGCATCGCGCAGCGCGTGTTTTTCACTGAATACGGTTAACATCGTTAATCTCCGGAAGTGATGCGAATATCTTTTTGCCGCAGCAATTACTCAAATGCCTTTTCGCGGGCGGGCGTGGTGCCGGATTGCCCGCGCAGCGGTCATGAACCAGGTTTCGAGGTTGCTCATCCGGCCTGCTGTCCTCCATCCAGGGTCGCAATAGTCTGATAAAGATCTGGCCTGCGATCGCGGTAAATTCCCCAGGCATCACGATAACGGCGAATCAATCCCATGTCGAATTCGTGCAGCAGTACTGTTTCGGTATGATTGTCGGCCTGCTCGACAATCTCGCCGGTGTGATCGGCGATGAAGGAATGTCCGTAAAACGTAAGTTCGCAATCCTGATCCTGAGTCGCCTGTTCGGTGCCTATGCGGTTAGACGCAACCACCGGCACCATGTTGGCGGCGGCATGGCCTTGCATGGTGCGTTGCCAGTGGCCGCTGGAATCCAGCGTAATCGCCGGCGGCGGCTCGGATCCGATTGCGGTCGGATACATCAGTAATTCTGCCCCCATCAGCGCCATGCTGCGTGCTGCTTCGGGAAACCACTGGTCCCAGCAGATGCCGGCTCCGATCCTGCCATAACGGGTATCCCAGACTCGAAAGCCGGTGTCACCGGGGTTGAAGTAACTCTTTTCCTGGTAACCCGGGCCGTTCGGGATATGTGATTTACGGTAAACGCCAAGTATCGCGCCACCGGCGTCAACCATTGCCAGCGAATTATAAAAAGCACGGTTGGCGCGCTCAAACCAGCTGAAAGGCAACACCACGTCGAGTTCTTCGGCAAGTTGCTGAAATCGTTTCAGTGACTTGTTTTCAGCCAGCGTGGTCGCAAGCTCGAAATGTGCCGCATTCTGCTCGATACAGAAATAGGGTGCTTCGAACAATTCCTGTATGAGGATAACTTGCCCACCTGCGGAAGCTGCCTCGCGAATCAGGTCCTCGGCGCGTTGCAGATTGGCTGGCAGATCCCAGCTACAGGCCATTTGCGTGGCTGCGACCTTAAGCATCGCCATCGATTTCGCTTCCCGAATGTTTATTCATGATGTTGGAATCTTATCGTTTTTTAGCGGCTTGGCTAGCAATAAAATAGCGGATCACGCACAATTCCGTCCTAATTGACCTGAAGATAAGTTATGCCTGATCACCTGCCACAGGACGCCGGAGAAAAATCCCTCTGGGGAGCTACTGCGATTGCCAATCCGGTGAAGCATCGACTCGAGGAATCGTTACAGGCTGATGTGCTCGTCGTTGGTGGCGGTTATACGGGCTTGTCAAGTGCGCTACACCTCGCGGAACAGGGCGTATCGGTAGTATTGCTGGAGGCTAAATCGATCGGTTTTGGCGGTTCGGGGCGCAACGCAGGTCTCGTCAATGCAGGCGTCTGGCAAAACCCTGATCATGTCAACTCCAAGCTTGGCGAAGCCTCCGGAGCGCGCTTCAACCAGGCCCTGCGCGATTCTCCCGAGTTGGTGTTCGACCTGGTCAGGCGTTTCGACATATCCTGCGATGCGAACCGATCTGCTACCGTCAATATCGCCCATAGCCCATCCGGGATGACCTATCTCGAGGATCGCTGCCGACAATTGCAGGCACTGGGGGCAGCGGTGGAACTAATTGATGGTGCGCGAGCCGAAGCGATATCGGCGTCACCGGTTTATTGTCACGGCGGGATCCTGGACCCGGGTGCCGGTACAATCCACCCGCTGAATTATGTGCGCGGGTTGGCCAAAGCTGCCCTCGAGCAGGGTGCGCGTATTTTCCAGGAGTCCGGCATAGAAAACCTGCGCCGGCATAACGATCGCTGGCTGGCGACTACCGGTGCGGGAAAGGTATCCGCAGACCAGATTATCATCGCGACCAATGCCTACGCCGATGACAACAGCGAGCAGGTGAAAAAGTCGACCCTGCCGGTGTTTGTTTTCCAGTGCGCCACCGAACCCCTGCCTGCGGATGTTGCGGCCAGTATCATACCGGAGCGGCAAGGCTTGTGGGATACACAGACCCTGATGACTTCGTCGCGTATCGATAGTAGTGGTCGTCTGGTGATGAGTAGCGTCGGCAACTTGCGGGGATTACAGGGAAAGATTCGGCAGAACTGGATGAGACGCACGCGCGATCGCTTGTTTCCACAGGCCGCGGGCACCGCCTGGGAGTATCAGTGGAGCGGGCAGATCGGCGTAACCTCGAGCAAGATCCTGCGCGTGCAGTTGCTGGCACCGGGTGTATTTGCGCCCGCGGGTTTCAACGGCCGCGGCATAGGCCCCGGCACGGTGATTGGCAAGCACCTCGCAACCACCATCGTCAGCGGCAATCGCGATGATTTCCCGTTTCCAATCGAGGCCCTGTACACTGAGAAATGGTCCAGGCTGCGTGCCGGTTCGATTAACTATGCAACGCTGGCATTACAGTTTCTCAACAAACGTTTAAAATGATCTATCTGCACGAGGAGAATTTATGCAGGCGACGGATATGGCTGGAATTATCGACGGTTCCGGATAAGATGTGATCACATTTAACAGGTGAATAATTAAATGGCAGAACCCAGAAGAGTTTCTTTTGACTGGCAGGATCCGATGTTCCTTGAGCAGCAGTTGAGCGAAGAGGAGCGCATGATTCGCGATGCCGCGCACGATTACTGCCAGGATGGACTGATGTCGCGTGTGCAGATGGCAAACCGCAATGAAGTTTTTCATCGCGAAATCATGAATGAGTTCGGTGCACTGGGTTTGCTCGGAGCGACGCTGCCGGAAGAGTATGGTTGTGCCGGTGTCAACTATGTTTCCTACGGCCTGGTGGCGCGTGAAGTCAAACGGGTCGACAGTGGTTACCGTTCGGCAATGAGTGTGCAGTCTTCGCTGGTGATGCACCCGATTTATGCCTATGGCGACGAGGCCCAACGGCAGAAGTATCTGCCACGACTTGCTAGTGGCGAATGGGTCGGTTGCTTCGGCCTGACCGAGCCCGATGCCGGTTCTGATCCCGCCAGTATGAGTACAACCGCTACCGCGACCGATGGTGGCTATCTGCTCAAAGGCGCGAAAATGTGGATTACCAACTCACCGATTGCCGATGTCATGGTGGTATGGGCCAAGCTCGATGGAGTGATTCGGGGGTTCGTGCTCGAGCGTGGCATGGAAGGCTTGTCCACACCTGTAATCGAGGGCAAGTTTTCGTTGCGGGCCTCGGTTACTGGCGAAATCGTAATGCAGAATGTGTTTGTGCCGGCGGAAAACATGTTACCCAATGTGGAAGGTTTGAAGGGTCCCTTTGGTTGCCTGACCCGGGCGCGTTTTGGCATTGCCTGGGGTTCGATGGGTGCCGCCGAATTCTGCTGGCACGCTGCGCGTCAGTATACGCTCGATCGCAAGCAGTTCGGTCGGCCGCTGGCGGCAACCCAGCTGGTACAGAAGAAGCTTGCCGATATGTAAACCGAAATAGCGATCGGCCTGCAGGGCTGTTTGCAAATGGGGCGTTTGATGGACGCCGACAGTTGCCCGGTCGAATTGGTGTCATTGATGAAGCGCAATAATTGCGGCAAGGCGCTCGACATAGCGCGGGTTGCCCGAGATATGCACGGCGGTAACGGCGTATCTGACGAATACCAGGTAATTCGGCACGCGATGAATCTTGAAGCAGTGAATACTTACGAAGGTACGCACGATATACATGCGCTGATTCTGGGGCGCGCGCAGACCGGCATCCAGGCCTTTTTCTAGCTGCCGTCGTCAGATCCAGGTAATGAGAATGTGAAATGGCGGGACCCTTAGCCGGTTTTCGAGTGCTCGATCTAAGTCGCATTCTGGCTGGGCCCTGGGCCAGCCAGATGCTGGCCGATCTTGGCGCCGAGGTGATCAAGATCGAACGTCCCGGTAATGGTGATGACACCCGTGGTTGGGGACCGCCCTACATGCCTGATCAATCCGGCGGAGCGACCGGCGAAGCAGCTTATTTCCATGCTGCCAATCGCGGCAAGCAGTCGGTTTGTATCGATATGTCCAAACCCGCGGGTCAGAAGCTGATACAGACGCTCGCTACCCATAGCGATATATTCATCGAGAATTTCAAGGTCGGCGGATTGAAGAAGTATGGCCTCGACTACGAGAGCTTAAAGCGAATCAACCCGGCGCTGATGTATTGCTCGATTACCGGTTTCGGGCAGAGCGGGCCTTATGCCGCGCGCGCCGGTTACGATTTCATGATTCAGGCCATGGGAGGCATGATGAGCGTTACCGGTGAAGCCGATGGCCAGCCGATGAAAATCGGAGTGGCGCTGGCGGACGTACTGACCGGGCTTTACGCGGCCAATGCAATCCAGGCAGCCCTGCTGCACCGGCAGGAAAGCGGGGCAGGGCAGTACATCGACATGGCTCTGCTCGACGTGCAGGTCGCAACGCTCGCTAATCAGGCAATGAACTTCCTCGCCAGCGGCGAGAGCCCACAGCGCCGTGGTAATTCTCATCCCAATATAGTTCCCTATCAGGCGTTTCAAACCGCCGATGGTCACATCATTCTTGCCGTGGGTAACGACGCCCAGTTCGAGCGATTTTGTAGCCTGGCTGGCCGGGGCGAGCTGGCCGCTGATGTGCGTTTTCGCAGTAACAGTGACCGGGTCAGGTTTCGTGACGAGCTGGTGCCGCAAGTTGCCACAATCATGCTGCAGAGATCGAGCGCACAATGGCTGGCTGACCTGAATGCCGAGGGTATTCCCTGTGGTCCGATAAATAATATTGAACAGGTTTTTGCTGATCCGCAGGTCCAGCATCGGGGTCTGCAGCTGGCGCTGGATCACCCCGCTGCCGGCAAGGCGGCCAGCGTAGCGAATCCGATCAGGATGTCGTTAACCCCGGTCCAGTACGAGCGCGCCCCACCGCTGCTGGGCCAGCATACGGAAGAGGTTCTGTCGCGCCTGCTGGGGATAAATGCGCAGGAATTATCCCAGCTGAAAGAAGACACCATTATTGGTTAGGTTCGATTGCGCCCGACCCGGACGCTTACCCGCCTTTAGCTATGCAGGCTGTTGCTGGGTGATGCAGTGGATGCCGCCTCCGGCCGGTGCGATGTCATTAATGTTGACCATTTCCACCTGCCGGTCGGGAAAAAGATTGCTCAGGAAGCTGCGTACTTTTTTGTCGCTGGGGACGCCGTAAGCGGGCATCACCAGCGCGCCGTTCGGCAGGTAGAAATTTATGTAGCTGGAACAGAACATGTCGTGATCCTCGCCGATCCCCTCATGACTGATATCCATGTCCACTATTTGCAGTTTTCTACCCTGCGCATCCGTCGCCAGTTCCAGTGCGCGCCGGTTTTCCCGATCAAGCCTGGCTTCGACACCCTGCGCCGAACTGTCTTTTTCGAACAACACTACACCCGGTTCGATAAAACACATTATGCCGTCGACGTGGCCATCGGTCATATCGGAGGTTTCGCCATCGGGGTCTCCCGGCAGCCAGATGATTTTACTGGCGCCCGTGGCCCGGCATAGTTCTACCTCTGCTTCGCGCTTATTCATGCCCCAGTTTCGATTGGGATTCAGCACGACCGATTCGGTGGTGACCAGGGTACCATCGCCATCGACGTGCAGACCGCCGCCCTCCAGGGTGAGGCTCGAGCGGTAGCAATCCAGACCCTGTTGTGCAAGTACGCGCCCGGCAATCTGCGCATCTTCCTGGTACACCGGAATATGGCCTCCCCAGCAGTTAAAGCGCCATGCCACGCCCGCAATTTCACCTGTCCGGCGATGTTTTAGAAAACTCGGGCCGGTATCACGCATCCAAGAGTCATCGCTCGGTAGCGGCAGAACTTCAACATTGTCGTCCAGCTGTGCTCGCGCCGATTCGACCGCGTCCGGGTTGACTGCCATGCTGACCGGTTCGAATCTGGCGATGGTGTTGGCGATGCGAGCATAGGCGTCCTCGACCACCGACATCGATCCCCACAGTTCATTTGCGCTGGGCCAGACCATCCAGCAGCGACTGTGGGGTTCCCATTCTGCCGGCATGATGAATTCAGCATCTGCCGGGTCGGTAGAGGTCAAAAGTGAGAGTCCGGTCATGACTGGTACCTGTATGTCGAAAAAATCGTTATTTTGCTGGCCAGGTGTCGGCTATCCGATAACCCGAGGGCCAGGGGTCGTCCGGGTCGAGCATAATCTGGTGGGTGCCGGTAATCCATGCCCGGCCTCGAATCGACGGCAGGATTGCGTCCCTGTCGCCGACCATTGTTTCGCTGACGATACGGCAATTAAAGCGCGAATCAATGATCGATTTGCCGATCAGTCGCTCCCCGGTCTGCATCGATCCTTTTGCATGCAGCACCGCCATGCGGGCGGAGCATCCGGTGCCGGTAGGAGAGCGATCGAGTTTGCCTGGATCGATGACTACTGTGTTCCTGCTGACCTTGACCCCTTTTTCCATGATTAACGGTAAAGCGAATTGACAAAAAGAGATATGCGCCCAGTCGGGGTTTGTCGGATGCGAGAACCCGAGTTGCTCATTGGCCGCCCTGGTGATTTTTCTGCCCGTCTCCGCCAGCTCCCTGGCTTCATCGGGTTTGATTTCGAAGCCAAGCGCTGCCGCATCGGCGATTACGAAACTATCCCCGCCGTAGGCGGTATCCACTGTCAGGGTGCCGAGTCCTTCGACTTCCAGCGCCACGTCAAGCTGGTCGGCAAAAGATGGCAGGTTGTTTACCTCGATACTGCGGGCCTTGCCGTCTTCGCAATAGGCTTTTATCGGCACCAGGCCACCAGGGGCTTCAAGTATAAATTCGGTTACCGGTTCCTGCATGGCTACCAGCCCGGTATCGAGCAGCACGGTGGCGACGCAGATCGAATTCGAGCCTGACATGGGCGGCGTATGCTCGGGTTCCATAATAATGAAAGCAAACTTCGCTGCAGGCTGTTTCGACGGCAGTAACAGGTTGACGTGTTTGAACACGCCGCCGCGAGGTTCATTCAAAACGAGGTTTCTCAAACCTTGATCCTCGGCTATCCAGCGGGCCTGCTCCCACAGGGTTTCGCCAGGGGGTGTCGCAACCCCGCCGACGATGACATTACCCACTTCACCCTCGGCATGGCAGGAAACCATGTGAATGATGTTAGTACTTCTCATTGCTTTCTGAAATGCAGGAAATGATGCATGAGCCAGGCGATCAGGATTACGAAATAAAACGCTAACGCCCAGCCGATACTGGAATATAAACGCGGTTGCTGATCAAAGTTCGCCAGGATAACAAGCTGCACCGTAAAAACGGCAAGCGCAAGATGTACCACCCCCATTATCATCATCTGCCGGCGTAAAAATTTCCGTGTTTGCTCGATTCGTTCCGGCGCCAGCCAGTAGTCGCTATGCGGCAGTCTGCGGCCGAAGTTGGCTCGCTTTTCCGACCAGCGAGGTATAAAGGTGAATATCCCCAGCAGCATCAGCAGGATTAATCCATACAAGCCGAAAAAACCGTTCTTGCTCGACCAGTCGTTTGGTGCTCCCAGGCCATCGAAATGTGATGCCAGGACGTCTGGCATTTTTGAGTAGTAATAAGCGATCTGAATCATCGCGAGGATAGCAAGGCTATAGAAGATGCGCCTGAACCAAATCATGTCGATCAGCGGTGCGGGAAAATTTGACTCTAAAACACCGCGTGCATTGTGTCCAGCGGCATCGTGCGCGTGCTCCAGCACGGCTCTAACCGGTTTGTGGATTTTCTTCAGGCATAAAAAAACCTACGGCCTGGCGCAGGGTTTCAACAGGCTGCAATTCAGATTACTGGTATTCGAAAGATTTACTGGTCAGTACAGAGCGAGCCTCGTCAAGCACGTTTACCGTCCAGGTGCCGGTCCACGACGGGGCCAGGGTTTTGCTGGTCCAGACGCGCCAGCGTGTTGCCTTAACCTTAAAGGTTTTTTCAAACATGACCTTGCCGTTATGGGTCCACTGGTGGGTGATATTCTGGCCGGATAAGTCGTTAAGCTCGGTAAAGAATGAAATCGACGTATAGGAACTGCTATCGATGCTATCCACCATGATCACGGGTTCGCGATCTTCGATACCGATAGTAAACAGTGCGCGACTTACCTGACCGGCAAAGCTGCTGGAACTGATGGCGAGTGCTGCGATGAAAAACAAGCTTTTTATACAGGGGCGCATCGAGGTCTCTTTGAATAAGTTCATGTTTAATATAGGCATAAAAATCGGTAAATTCAGTTTTTGGTTAAGCGCTCGATGAGTTCTTTACTGCGTGTTGTCCGCTCTGCCAGCCCGCAGCAAATCGATCATTGCGATTGAACTAAGTGACAGGGTTCGTTTTTCACGAGTCACTATACCGAGTGGGCGTTGCACATCCAGGCCGCGCAAGCGGTGACTGCTCAGGCTTGAGTCGACCATGCTCTGTGGCAGTATGCTCCAGCCGAGATTGGCTGAAACCATGACCTTGATGGTTTCGAGGTAATTGGTTTCCAGGATAATTTTGAGTTGGTCCTTGCTGGCGGCAAAAAGGCTGTTGATGATTTTGCGGGTGAATGTGCCGAGCGACGGCAAAATCGCGGCATGCTCCAGCAGTTCTGCAGGATCAATTTCCCGCTGCCTGGCGAGTGGATGATCGGCTGCCATGACGACCACCAGTTGATCGACCCAGACCGGTTCGCAGGCAAGTTTTTCGTTGGCGAGTTCGGGCAGCGTGACGATAGCGAGTTCCAGTTCGTTGTTTGCGACCGCGACACAGGCATCTTCCGAATCCATGAAATGCAGATCGAGGTCTACCTGCGGATAGCGAATCTTGAAGTCCCTCAAAGTACCCGGCAAACGGTGCAGCCCGATGTGATGGCTGGTCGCAAAGCTGAGACTTCCCGACGGTGCGTCCTGCTGCCGGCTCAAACTGGAACGATAGGATTTCAACTCCTGCAGAATACGCTCAGCGTGAGGTTTGAAAGCCTTGCCATTGGGCGTCAGAATGCTGCGTTTGCTGATACGGTCGAAAAGCTCCGTGTCGATGCTGATTTCCAGCTGGCGAATACGCTTGCTGACCGCAGGCTGGGTAATGTGCAGTTGCTCGGCCGCCAGGGAAAACGAGCCGAGTTCGGCAACTACGAGAAAGGCATTAATCTGGTTAATTTGCATATATATTCCAATTTGGAATTAAAATGATGAAAATTATGAATTAGAGTTATTTTAGGTGTGGGCGTAAAATCCGGCAAGTTTTATATGGAAAATTAAAATGGCTGGAAAAACACTCTACGACAAGATTTGGGAATCACATCAGGTACGCCGCAACGATGACGGTACCGCTTTGCTCTATATCGATCGTCACCTGGTACATGAAGTCACTTCGCCACAGGCCTTCGAGGGGCTCGAAATCGCGCAGCGGCCATTATGGCGGAAGCGCTCGATCCTGGCAGTACCCGATCATAACGTACCAACTACAGCGCTGGAGCAGGGTATTACCGACCCGGTCGCCCGCCTGCAGGTAGACACGCTCGACCAGAATTGTGACAAATACGGACTCACCGAATTCAAGCGTGGGGACAAGCGCCAGGGTATTGTGCACGTGATCGGTCCGGAGCAGGGCGCGACCCTGCCGGGCATGACCGTGGTCAGTGGTGATTCGCATACTTCCACTCATGGTGCTTTTGCCGCACTTGCATTTGGTATCGGCACCTCTGAGGTAGAGCATGTCATGGCGACGCAATGCCTGATCCAGAAAAAATCGAAAAATATGCGTGTCACCGTCGAGGGTGCAGTGGGTAAAGGTATTACTGCGAAAGATATCGTTCTGCATGTTATCGGTGTCATTGGTACTGCTGGCGGCACTGGCTGCTCTATCGAGTTTGCCGGCGAAGCGATAACCAACCTGTCGATGGAAGGCCGTATGACCGTTTGCAACATGACCATTGAAGCAGGTGCGCGAGCAGGGCTGATCGCCTGTGACCAGACTACCCTGGATTATGTCAAGGGACGCCCGTTTGCGCCCGGTGACGAAATCTGGGAGCAGGCAGTCGCTTGCTGGAGTGAGCTACATTCCGATGCGGATGCGGTTTTCGACAAGGAAGTTTCGATTGATGCCGGCGAAATCAGGCCCCAGGTAACCTGGGGAACGTCTCCCGAAATGGTCTGCAGTGTTACCGATACGATTCCGGATCCGGCAAACGAGCCCGATTCGATCAAGGCCGGTGGTATGCAGACTGCGCTCGACTATATGGGGCTGCGGGCGAACACCCCATTTAACCAGGTTTTGCTGGATAAGATATTCATCGGTTCCTGCACAAATTCCCGCATCGAGGATTTGCGTGCTGCGGCCGAGGTTATCAAAGGTCGCAAGGTGGCAAGCAGTGTCAAGCTGGCCATGGTGGTACCTGGATCAGGTCTGATCAAGCAGCAAGCCGAAGACGAAGGACTGGATCGGATATTTGCTGAGGCAGGGTTTGAATGGCGCGAACCCGGCTGTTCGATGTGCCTTGCCATGAATGCTGATCGACTCGAACCGGGCGAGCGTTGCGCCTCGACGTCAAATCGGAATTTCGAAGGGCGCCAGGGGCAGGGCGGCCGCACCCATCTGGTATCGCCGGCGATGGCTGCAGCCGCTGCGATTAAAGGTCATTTTGTCGATGTGCGCGAGTTGTAGAGGACGTCATGGAAAAATTTGAAAAATTCACCGGTATTGTCGCCGCAATCGATCGTCCCAACATCGATACCGATGCGATTATTCCCAAGCAGTATCTCAAGTCGATCAAACGCTCCGGGTTTGGTGTAAACCTTTTCGATGACTGGCGTTATCTTGATCCGGGTGAGCCCGGCCAGAACAATATGGAACGCCGCCTGAATCCCGAATTTGTGCTTAACAAGGAACCTTTTAGACAGGCGCAGATTTTGCTCGCCCGGGAAAACTTTGCCTGTGGTTCATCGCGAGAACATGCGGTCTGGGCGCTGATGGATTTTGGTATCAAGGTCGTTATCGCGCCCAGTTTCGCCGATATTTTTTACAATAATTCATTCAAGAACGGTTTGTTACCGATTGCCCTGGGCGATGACATGGTCGACCAGTTGTTTGCCGAGATGGAAAACGCGCAGGATTACCAGCTAAGCATCGACCTGGAACAGCAGGTGGTCACTACGGCCAGGGGTGTTGAAATGAAGTTCGAGGTCGATGATTTTCGCAAATCCTGCCTGCTGCAAGGACTCGACGATATAGGGTTGACAATGCAGTACGCGGCAGAGATCAAGGCGTTCGAGCAGCGTTATTTTGAAGCCCGGCCGTGGTTGAAGTAGGAACGAATATGACGAGTAAAATTGCAGTACTAGCCGGCGACGGTATCGGTGTCGAAATAATCGCCGAAGCAGTCAAGGTGATTCAATGCCTGCAGCAGGACTTCGGTCTGGCGGTGGAGCTCGAGTATGCGGCCATCGGCGGTGCCGGCTACGATCATTACGGTAAGCCCCTGCCCGACGAAACCCTGGCGATCTGCGAGCTGGCGGATGCGATTCTTTTCGGTGCCATCGGTGGCCCGGAGTATGAAGATCTTGAGCGAGAGTTGCGTCCGGAGAAAGGCTTGCTCAACTTGCGTTCCGCGCTTTCCCTGTTTTCAAATTTACGTCCGGCGATTCTGTATCCGCAGCTTGCAGATGCGTCCAGTCTGAAGCCCGAGCTGGTCGCAGGTCTGGATATTATGATCGTGCGTGAACTTACCGGGGGTATTTATTTCGGGCAACCCCGCGGTATCCGCGAGCTTGAGAACGGCGAACGTGAAGGTTATAACACCCTGGTGTATGCAGAACACGAGATCGAACGTATTGCGCGTTCGGCTTTTGACATAGCAATGCTGCGCAACCGCAAGCTATGCTCGGTCGACAAGGCGAATGTGCTCGAAGTGTCCGAGCTCTGGCGCGAGGTGCTGAACAGGGTTTCCGGAGAATATCCACAGGTAGAATTGAGCCATATGTATGTCGATAACGCTTCCATGCAGCTGGTGCGGGCGCCCAAGCAGTTCGACGTCATCGTCACCACCAATTTATTTGGCGATATCCTGTCTGACACCGCGGCGATGTTGACAGGCTCTATTGGCATGCTACCGTCGGCCTCACTCGATCAACACGGCAAGGGAATGTACGAACCCGTGCATGGCTCGGCGCGGGATATTGCAGGTAAGGGCATCGCCAATCCGCTGGCGACCATTTTGTCACTGGCCATGATGCTGCGCTATAGCCTGCAGCAGGCGGCACTCGCGCAACAGATCGAAACAGCCGTCGGTAACGTGCTTAACCAGGGCTTTCGCACTGCCGACATTGCCGAGGGTGCGCATACCGTCAGTACTGCGGATATGGGTGACGCGGTGGTAGCCGCATTGCGCGCGTCAGCGAAGTAACTTGTCAAATGGAGATCGATCGATGAAACGAGTTGGATTTGTCGGCTGGCGTGGCATGGTCGGTTCGGTACTGATGCAGCGCATGCTGGAAGAACAGGATTTCGCGCGCATTGACGAGCCCGTATTTTTTACCACATCTCAGACGGGCCAGGTCGGGCCCGATATCGGCCGGGAAGTTCTCCCGCTTCAGGATGCGACTGATTTTGAACAGCTAAAATCTATGGATGCGATCGTCACCTGCCAGGGTGGTGATTACAGCAGGCAGGTTCATGCGGATCTGCGCGGCAGTGGCTGGAAGGGCTACTGGATCGATGCCGCCTCGACACTGCGCATGAAAGAGCAAAGCGTTATTATCCTGGATCCGGTGAATCGTGCGGTAATTGATAATGCACTGGCTGCAGGGCAAAAGGACTTCATCGGTGGGAATTGCACGGTGAGCCTGATGATGATGGCCATGGGCGGCTTGTTCGAGCATAACCTGGTCGAATGGATGAGTGTCATGACTTACCAGGCTGCCTCGGGTGGTGGTGCGCGGCATATGCGTGAACTGATCGCTGGTATGGGCAGCATTTACCAGTCTGTGGCAGATTTGCTCGATGATCCGTCTTCGGCAATTCTGCAGATCGATCGGTTGGTCACCGAGCAACTGCGTTCTCCCGGTTTTCCGAGTGAGCAGTTTGCAGTTCCCCTGGCTGGCAGCCTGATTCCCTGGATCGACGCCCAGTTAGACAATGGACAAAGCCGGGAAGAGTGGAAGGCCGGAGTCGAAGCTAACAAGATCCTCGGGCGTGGCAACGACGCAATACCGATCGATGGGCTTTGCGTGCGGGTCGGGGCGATGCGTTGCCACTCGCAGGCATTGACCGTTAAGTTGAAAAAGAATGTTCCGCTGGACGAAATCCACGAAATGCTTGCCGCATCGAATCAATGGGTCAGGGTGCTACCCAATGATAAACAGGTTTCCATGGACAACCTGTCGCCGGCTGCTGTCACCGGGTCACTCGATATTCCGCTGGGCAGATTGCGCAAGTTGAACATGGGTGATGATTTCCTGACCGGTTTCACAGTCGGTGATCAACTGTTATGGGGTGCTGCGGAGCCATTGCGGCGTATGCTTGGTATTTTGCAGGAGCATTAGCGTGGATCATCTTGTCGCACTCTCTCACGCTAGCGGAATCGCAGCCGAGGCAATCCTGGAAAAACTTCCTGAATCCGGCATAACGCCGGATTCGCTGGTTTTATTGGATCATGACTCGAATGTCGGCAAGCGGGTGCCATTTGCTGAGGGTTACCTGAGTCTGCAGGACCAGGAAAAATTTGATCTTGCGCAATGTTCGCTGTTGCTGATGCAGGAAGCTGATGCCCAAATGGAGTCGCTCGCGTTGAAGCAGGGTTGCCTGTTGTTAAGCCATGCGCTCGAAAGCGAATCGCCCGCAGTTTTTGCCGCTGCAGGCGGACCGCAACCCGAGCTCGCATATACTCAGACAAGTTTGCGGCTTGCGGGCGCAGAGCTTGCAAGTCTTTTGCCGGTCTTGCTGGAACTTGGCCAGATTGCGCCGATCGAGCATATCAACCTAACCTTGTTGCGTAGCGCCGAGTTTCACGGCAGGGCCGGGGTTGACGAACTGGCCACGCAAACCATTAATCTATTGAACTCCAGGTCGGTAGAGCCGGGCGTTTACGCGCAGCAAATAGCCTTCAACCTGCTGCCGGAAACTACGGACCCACGTATTGAGTCAGATATCAGGCAATTTTTGGGAAATAATTCATATACTGTCGCACTGCAAACCGTTAACGTGCCGATATTTCACGGACTTGCTGTGGCGGTGCAATTGCGTTTCTCATCGGATATCAGTTTTGAGGGCTGTAAAAGCAGATTGGCTGCGCTTGCAAACGTGACTGTAGAAAACGGACCGGTCAGCCCAATTTCCGATTGTAATCAATCGTTTAACTGTGTTTTAAGCCAGCTTGAGCAGGCGCCGAACCAACCCACTGAGCTGCGATTCTGGCTGGTAACAGATCCCATGAGATATGGATTAGCGAATAATTACGTGAATCTTACAGACTTTTTGCTAAAATCGTATTTGTAATCTATAGTTACATGTACTTGTGAAAGTGCTTTCTTTAAAGTAATTTCTCTGACTGCAATCATAGGTGCATGGAATTTAGGCACTTTATATAAGAAATAAGGTCGGGGAGCTGGGAGACTATAACGTGCGTAATCTGGGACTAATTGTAGCATTATGGTTGGCGTTTCTGCTGCCGACGAACAGTTTTACCTTAGGGTCTGGGCGAAATCGAAGTCAATTCATTCCTCAATCAACCCCTTAATGCCGAGATCGAAGTCATATCGGCTCGACCCGGCGAGATCGACGATCTGCTGGTCAGTCTTGCATCCCGCGAAGCATTTACCCGCGCCGGACTCGCACGCACACGAAACCTGTCTGAACTGAGGTTCTCGGTCAAGAAAAGCGAGGATGGAGAGCGGGCAGTCATTCTGGTTACGACCAAGGGTTCTGTCAAAGAGCCTTTTCTTAACTTCCTGATTGAGGCCGACTGGTCCAAGGGGCGAGTGCTGCGTGAATTTACGGTACTGCTCGACCCACCTTTCTATGCCGATCAGCCCGCGGCAAGTGAAATCACCAGTCAACCGGCAGAGCAAACCGCAGTCGAGGAAGCCAGCGTCAGTGAGATAGTGGAACAGGCCGGTGTAACCCCGATCGCCGAGACAAGCGAACCCGCAGAGATTACCGCTCAAGCAAATGAAACGATAGACGAACCAATAGCGCTGACGGAAGATACCGAGCCGGAGACCGGCACGGATGAATATGTTGCTGTCGAACCCCAGAACATCGCTACAGGCGATGTTTCAGTCGTTAAGGGCGACACACTTTGGGGAATCGCTTCTGGTTACAAGGATCAGGATCACAGTATGGCGCAGGTGATGCTGACGTTTCAGCGAGCTAACCCGAACGCCTTTAACGATGGCAACATCAACAATATGAAGGTCGGCGCCGTGCTGCGTGCGCCTACTGCCGAAGAACTTGACGCAGTCGGACAACAGGAAGCCTATGCAGAAGTTCTGGTTCAGAATGGACTCTGGGACGAGTATGTTGCGCGGGTTACCGGAGTCTCGCCTGCGGTAGCCAGCGAAGATGGCGGCGCTGAAGAGGTAACCCAGCAAGACAGCGCGGAAGCTGAGGGTGAATTAAGCCTGTTGCTCCCCGGTAAGGTGAAACCGAATCGACCGGTATCGGCGATACCGGTGACGTCGATACATTGCGCACCAGGCTCGCTATCGCCGAGGAAGAGCTGGAAGCATCGCGTATCGAAAACCAGGAACTCGAATCTCGAATCGCCGAGCTTCAGGCGCGTCTGTCCAAGGTTGAAGAACTGCAGAAGATGGTTGAGATCGAAGACGATAGTCTCGCCCAGATGCAGGCAGATCAAGCGGAACAGATGGAACAAGAAGAAACTGCCGAAGCCATGGATCAGGTTGCAGAAGAGGCAGCTGCCGAATCAGTTAGCGACGCTATCGAGGCTGATGAAGAGGCCCTGCTGGAAGAGTTGCTCGCAGAAGAAGCAGCTGCGCAGGCCGAAGAGCAGGCCGTGGCTAGCGATGATGCGATGGCCGACGACACAATGGCTGATGAGTCTGAAACTGAAACAGCTGCTGCCGACGCGATGACGAGCGAAGAAGCAGAGACAACGGCTCCGCCTCCGGCGCCTGTAATCGTGACCGAACCGGTGACTCGTGCACCCTCTGTCTTTGACGGTATATTACCGCCTGACGTTATCGATATAATCCCTTCAATGGGCAGCATTCTGGATGACCCCATTATTCTTGGTGCAGTCGGTGGCGTTATCCTTCTGTTGTTGATACTGGTAATCCTCAAACGCAGGAAAAGTTCTTCTGACGATGATTCCGCTATCAGTGCCAGTAGCGATGAAGATCTGTTCAGCTCCGATGAAGATGAAGAATTAACTCCGATTCATCTCGCTGATGGCGGTGTGGATGCCACTGCCGGTATGGATGTTGTTGAATCCGAGGAAACCGATATCAAGATCCCAACCGAGGACGATATCGCCCCGGCGCAGGCTGAGTCTGACGATGATGTTGCGGATACTGCGGTCATGGCAGCGGTCGATACGCCCGAATCGGAAGCGGAGGCTCCTGCAGCGGCGGCTGGCGACCAGGATGATGTTCTTAACGAGGTCGATGTGTACCTCGCTTATGGGCTCTATGATAACGCCGAAGATCTTCTCAATAGCAGTTTGACCGAACACCCGGAGCGCGCTGATTATCGTTCCAAGTTGCTTGATACCTATTTCGCGACCAAGAATGTTGACGCCTTCAGTAAGGAAGCCGAGAAACTGAAATCTATGGGAGACGCGGCCAGTAGCTACTGGGACCGTGTGCAGGTTATGGGCTATGAACTGGCTCCAGACAATTCATTGTTTTCCGACGCTAAAGATAGTGGCCTTAGTGCCGCTGATCTTGAGATTACCAAGCCTCAGGAAGCGGATTTTGATCTTGGCGCATCCGAGGACGATGATACCAATTTCTCCACAACAGATTTTAATCTCGGTGAAGACGATACCGGTGGTGATTTTAGTGACACTTCCAGTATGGGCCAGGCGGGTGAAATAGCCGAGACACAACAGATCCCCCAACTTGACGAAGTGTCCGAACTCGATGACGAAGAAGACACCAATTTTGGTGCCGAGGCCCCGGCGGAAGCTACCGCCGAAACCCAGTTCGATGCGGCTCTGGAGCTCCCGGATGAAGTTGGCGACGAGCTCGAGTTTTCGATGGATGACGATTCCAGCGATAGTGCTGGCGCAGAGGATGAAGCCGCGCCCGCAACCGATAATGTCGATCTGGATGACATCGCGATGGAATTCGATATCGCCGAGGAAGAGGCTGCCGCGGTAGACGACAAGTCTGAAGTTGATTTTGGTGCTGAATTCGAAGAAGCCCTGGAAGAAGCGGGCGACGTGGATCTCGATGATTCAGAGGTAATGCCGTTCGAACCTGATCTGACCGATGCCACTGCAGCTGCACTGGAAATTGACGATGATGCCGTTGAGCTCAATAAAGACGCAGAAGATGAAACGGGCTTCACCGACACAGCAGTAGCTGCGCCGGACCTCGATGATCAAAAAGACGACAGTATCGATCTTGGCATGGAAGATACCGCTATGATCGACCTGGATGGCGACGAGACTTCTCTCGCCACCGCGGAGCTGAACCTCGATACTGCCGAGTTGGCGATGGCCGAGGGCGTTGACGACGACGATGATGATGACGATATTTCCATTATTGACTTTGGCGGCGAAGATTTTGTCGAACCAACGGATGTAATAGAATCGATTGAAGAAGCGGACGACTCAACTACCCTGGATGATGGTGACGAGGATCAGACGGGTACTTTTGCGCCAGGCGATTTTGAACAACCTACCGCAGCCGTCGATCCGGTTTCGGATATTGAAGATATCAGCGACCTGATGTTGCCGGACGACGTTGACGAGGTTTCGACCAAACTTGATCTTGCCCGCGCATTTATTGATATGGGTGATACCGAAGGTGCTCGAGGCAGTCTCGAAGAGGTCATGTCCGAAGGAAATGATGAACAGAAAGCAGAAGCAAAATCTCTGCTCGAACAGATCTGACCAGATAACAAGTACATATTTTCTAACTGCAGTTCCCGAGCCCGCTGTGAAAACAGCGGGCTTTTATTTGTTCGCCATTCTATCCGGAATCAGGATGGCTTAAAGTTTCCGTGTTTATAATAGAAAACTGTCCATCCCTGTTGCGCAACGTGATTGGCGAATGCACCGGGGCCAGTCGAACCACGGAATTTAAATAATGAAATACGCCATAGGTATCGAGTATTGTGGAACCGCATATTGTGGCTGGCAGCGTCAGTCGCATTGCGACTCAGTGCAACAGTATCTTGAATCTGCGTTAGGATTTGTAGCTAATCACCCGGTTGAACTGGTATGTGCCGGACGCACGGATAGTGGGGTGCATGCTATCGAACAGGTTGCGCATTTCGAAACCAGCGCCGAGCGCAGCCAACGTGCCTGGGTATTAGGTTCCAATTGTCGTTTGCCACGAGATATACGACTGAAATGGGCAGTTCCCGTGGATGACGATTTTCATGCCCGTTTCAGCGCAAGAGCTCGGTCTTATCGGTATATTATCCTCAATTCTCCGGTTCCCAGCGCCGTATTCCACCATCTCAGCAGTTGGGAGTTCATGGCTCTGGATCAGCAAGCGATGCATGACTGCGCGCAAATACTGCTGGGAGAGCATGATTTCAGCAGCTTTCGCGCTGCGGGATGCCAGGCTAAATCTTCGAGCCGGAATGTCCACGAGATTTCGGTTACCCGGATTGGTGAAATGATTTTCCTGGATATCAGCGCAAACGCTTTCCTGTATCACATGGTGCGTAACATCGCGGGTAGCCTGATCGCTGTGGGTAAGGGAGAAAAGGATGCCAGCTGGTTTGCACGCGTTTTCAAGGCTTGCGATCGGAACCTTGCAGATAAAACTGCAGACGCGGCGGGGCTCTATTTTCTGCAAGCCAGTTATGAAGATAAATATAAGCTCCCCACCACGGCAAAAAAACCAGTATTATTCTGACATGAACTACCGTACTCGAGTCAAAATCTGTGGGATAACACGCCTGCAGGATGCGAGCTTTGCCGCTGACAGGGGAGCCGATTCAATTGGCCTGGTTTTCCATCAGGCTAGCGCGCGAGCTATTGAAATCGAGCAGGCACTCAAGCTCCGCCGGGTATTGCCACCATTTGTGACCGTGACCGCCCTGTTTCTGGACGAGAGCGAGGACTGGGTTTCGCAGGTGGTCGACCAGTTGAGACCTGACTGCCTGCAGTTCCACGGCAATGAGTCCCCCGAATTTTGCGAGCGCTGGCAAACCCCTTATATAAAGGCCATTCCGATGGGCAGCATCGACGACCCCGACGCTTATGCACAGACGTATAGTCTGGCGCAGGGTTTTCTGCTGGACAGCAACGTTGCTGGACGACTGGGCGGATCAGGTGATACATTTGACTGGTCTAAAATACCTTCTTCATTCGACTATCCGCTGGTGCTGGCCGGTGGTATCAACTCATCGAATGTTGCCGCGGCAATCGCCAGGGTAAAACCCTGGGGAGTCGATGTAAGCACTGGTGTTGAAGTATCCAGAGGTGTAAAAAGCACCGATCTTATTGATCAATTTTTTGACGAGGTTGAACGTGGCGATAAGTGTAAGGTGCGAAATGATCCCGCAGATTGAGCGAATCAGGTGGAGCGTTGAATGAACTGGTTTGAGAAACTATTGCCGTCAAAGATCCGAACCACCGGTGAAAGTGACAAGAAGAACGTGCCCGAGGGACTATGGGCAAAATGTGACAATTGTGATGCGATAATCTATCGCGCCGAGCTGGAGCGTAATCAGGAAGTTTGTACCAAGTGTGATTATCACATGCGTATCGGTGCGCGACGTCGGCTGGAAGCTTTCTTTGACGAGGATAACTGCGACGAAATTGCGGCCGGTCTGGAGGCAGAGGATGTTCTCAAATTCAAAGACGACAAGAAATACCGCGATCGCCTGAATCAGGCGCAGAGACAAACCGGTGAGAAGGACGCATTGGTGGCTATGCGAGGCACCGTATTGGGTGTCGAAATGGTGGCGGTGGCTTTCGAATTCCAGTTTATGGGTGGATCCATGGGTTCGGTTGTGGGCGAAAAGTTTGTGCGAGCGGTGAATACTTCTATCGAAAATGAATTGCCGCTCATCTGTTTCACCGCGAGCGGTGGCGCGCGTATGCAGGAAGCGTTATTTTCGCTGTTGCAAATGGCCAAGACCAGCGCTTCCCTGACCCGGCTTGCGAAGCGGGGATTGCCCTATATCTGCGTACTTACCGATCCAACCATGGGCGGTGTCTCCGCCAGTTTTGCCATGCTTGGTGATGTTCATATCGGCGAACCAGGTGCATTAATCGGTTTTGCCGGACCGCGGGTTATTGAGCAAACGGTGCGCGAAACACTGCCTGAAGGTTTTCAACGCAGCGAGTTCCTGCTTGAACACGGTGCGATCGATATGATCGTCGACAGGCGCTTGCTGCGCGAGAAGATCAGCTCGCTATGTACCATGCTGATGGGACAAGCTGCTCCCTAGACAAGCTCCTGGTTTTCCCGATGCGTTTTGATTCCCTCGATCAGTGGCTGGATTGGCAGATGGTTTTGCACGATAAGGCCATCGAGCTGGGGCTTGATCGAGTCAGCCAGGTGGGCGAACGGCTCGGGCTCGATAAAATCGCCGGCCGGGTGATTACCGTTGCCGGCACCAATGGCAAGGGCTCCAGCGTCGCTGCTTACGAAACCTGGTTGTCGCATGCCGGGTTTTCGGTTGTCAGCTACACGTCACCTCACCTTTTAACTTATAACGAACGTATCAAACGTGATCTGAAGCAGGTATCCGACGCCGAATTATTTTCCGCCTTCGAAGCGGTAGAAGGGGCGCGCCAGACGACGGCACTGACATTTTTCGAGTTTGGTACCCTGGCTGCATTATTTCTCTGCCAGCAATGGCAACCGGATTACGCGATTCTGGAGGTCGGGCTCGGGGGACGACTGGATGCGGTCAATATAATTTCCGCGGATCTTGTGCATATAACCCCCATCGGGCTTGATCATCAATCCTGGCTCGGGGACGACCGCGAGCAGATCGGTTTCGAAAAGGCAGGCGTTTTGCGTGCCGGCATACCGGTTGTGTTGAATGATGCCAATCCTCCGCAATCGGTAATTGCTGAGATCGATCGACTCGGCTGCAAGTGCCTGCAGCTGGGACAGGATTACGACGCAGTGGCGCTGGACAATGACCGCTTCCTCTGGCGCTTCCAGGATATGGAACTGCAGCTTGACAGGGTGTTACCCGGAGCCCATCAGGTACAAAATCTCGCCGGCGTTGTCGCGGGGCTTTCGCAATTGATACCGTTAGCAGAATTCAGCCCGCAGCAGCTGCGTGACAATTTCCATGGAATTTTTCTACCAGGACGCATGCAATCGATACCATACAGACTTGCCTGTCAGGTGTACGTGGATGTTGGGCATAACCAGGATGCTGCCCGGGTGCTGGCCGCTAATCTCGAGGCGATGAAGCAACCAGGCGGAAGACTCGTGGTTCTGCTTGGAATGCTTGCCGATAAACAGCCGGATCTTTTTGTCGAGAGCTTAAGCCAGGTAGTTGATGACTGGTGGCTGCTGACCCTGGATTGTGATCGAGGCCTCGCTGCCGAGCAGCTGGCGTCGCGTATCAAACCGCCGGCGAAGGCTGAACAGCTTTTTCATAATATTACCGATGCGCTGGATCATGCACTGTCATCTTTGAGCAATCAGGATATAATGCTCGTAACCGGTTCCTTCGTAACTGCTGAACTTCTACTCCGCGCATTATCCGATTCAGGCGAACAATACTAGTATGGACCAAAACATTAAGAATCGTCTGGTGGGAATCATCGTGATTTTTGCCCTCGCGGTCATTTTTCTGCCCATGATTCTTGACGGCTCGGGTGTGGATAAGCAAAAACTGGAGGTGGTTATACCCCCACAGCCTGTTGTTAGTGCCAATCCCGAGTTTGAAGCGAAAATTACCCGGCTAAACGAGCAGGCCGAGGCCGTGCCTGATCTCGAGACCAGGTTCGTCGATGAAAACTCTGCGGAAAATGCCGTCGAAAGCGAAACTGTCGCCAGTACCTCTGATGCATCCGAGGCCAAAGCTGAATCCAGGGTCGATGCAAAGCCATTGCAGGCAGAGACTGATAGCGAGCCAGTCGAAAAGAGCGGTGGTGTCAGTTGGGTCCTGCAGGTGGGTAGTTTCAAGGACCGCGCCAAGGCGTTGGCTCAGCGCGATAAGGTACGCAAATCCAATATCGCAGCTGTATTCATCGAGCAATTCAATGCCGACAGCGATGCCAGTTACAGGGTCAGGCTGGGACCGTTTATCAATCGGGAGCAAACCAGGGTGGCACAGAACAAGATAAAGGCCAAGCATGACATCGATGGCATAATCATGAAGTATGAAAGATAATTGCCGCGCCATGTTGTGGGTTGAAACTCTGCCATTAAGAAACTGCAGTCATTACTGCTACACTTCCATTTCGGCATAGACGAGGGCTAGCGGAACGATGAGTTGGTTTGATCTCCTTATTCTCGGAATTATCGTCTTGTCGGCGCTAATCAGTCTGATTCGTGGCTTCGTCAAGGAGTCGATTTCACTGATATCCTGGATAATCGCGGGTGTCATCGCGTTTCGTTACTTTGCGCCAATGTCAGAACTGTTGGAACCATACCTGTCCGCGCCGATGGTTCGCAGTATTACGGCTTTTGCTATCTTGTTTGTCTGTACCTTGTTGGTCGGGGCTATCGTTAATTTCATAATGAGCCAGCTGGTTTCAAAAACCGGCCTTAGCGGTACCGACAAGGCCCTGGGTGTCGTATTCGGCGCGGCTCGCGGGGTACTCATAGTTACCCTGGTAGTGTTGCTGGCAAGCCTTACCCCTATGCCCAATACGGAATGGTGGCAGGATTCGGCGATGGTTGGTTTTTTTCAGCAACTGGGTGAATGGGTCAAAGGTGTTATCCCGGCGGATGCGGCGGATAAATTTGGTTTCTGATCAGTTAACGCTGCTGTAGGTAATTTTATATGTGCGGAATAGTAGGAATTGTCAATCAGCGGGAAGTTGCGCAGGTGATATACGATGCGTTGCTGGTGTTGCAGCACCGTGGTCAGGACTCTGCGGGCATTGTGGTCTGTAACGAGAACAAGCTGAATCTGCGCAAGGCCAATGGCCAGGTCAGCGACGTATTTCATACCCGCCATATGCGCGAGTTAACCGGAACCATGGGAATCGGGCATGTGCGTTATCCGACTGCGGGTTGTTCATCATCCGCCGAAGCACAACCATTTTACGTCAACTCTCCCTATGGTATTACCCTGGCGCATAACGGCAACCTGACCAATGTCGAAACGCTTAAGTCAGAGCTTTACCAGTCCGACCTGCGCCATATTAATACCGAGTCAGATTCGGAAGTACTGCTGAATGTGTTTGCGCATGAATTGCAAAGTTGCGGCAGCCTGAAACTCACCGCGGATGAAATCTTCACTGCGATAACCGAAACACACAAACGTATCCAGGGTGCCTACGCGGTGGTGGCGATGCTGACCGGTAAGGGTATTGTCGGATTTCGTGACCCACATGGAATTCGGCCCATGGTGTATGGCAAGCGTGAAACCAGCGATGGCTGCGAGTATATGATCGCATCCGAAAGCGTCGCGTTGCAGACCTCCGGATTCGAACTGATCGCAGACCTGCAGCCAGGTGAAGCGGTTTTTATCGACATCTCGGGAGAAATCCATCAGCGGCAATGTGCCGTGGCAACCGAACTCAATCCCTGCATTTTCGAGTATGTCTACCTGGCGCGACCCGATTCGATAATCGACGATATTTATGTGTACAAGGCCCGTTTACGCATGGGGACAAAACTGGCACACAAGATTTTGAGGCAGATGCCAAAGCATGATATCGACGTCGTTATCCCTATTCCTGACACCAGTCGACCGTCTGCCATCGAACTGGCTTTTCATCTGGGGGTCAAGTTCCGCGAAGGTTTTATCAAGAACCGATATATCGGCCGCACCTTTATCATGCCGGGCCAGCAAATGCGCAAGAAGTCGGTACGCCGAAAACTCAACCCGATTGATATCGAATTCAAGGGAAAGAACGTACTCCTGGTGGACGATTCGATCGTGCGCGGAACGACATCCAAGCAAATTATCCAGATGGCACGCGAAGCCGGTGCGAAAAAGGTTTATATCGCGTCTGCGGCGCCGCCGGTACGCTACCCCAATGTATATGGTATCGATATGCCTGCCGCCAATGAACTGGTTGCTTTTGATCGTAGCGAAGAGGATATAGCTAAATTCATCGGTGCTGACTGGCTGATTTACCAGGATCTCGATGATTTGATAGATGCGGTACAGGAAGGTAATCGCAAGGTGAAGGGGTTTGATTGTTCCTGTTTCGATGGTAACTATGTAACGAAAACGGTCGGGGATGATTATCTTGATAAAATCAGTACCTTGCGTAAGGATTCGGCCAAGGACAAGGGCGAAGAGCAACTCAACGTGGTCGGCATGGACTTGCATAATAACGCCTGATGCGCTGGCAGGATCTAAATCGTGAAGTTGCTGCCAAACTGGCCGGAAACCAGGCCCTGGCCGACCAGCGTCCATTCATATTAATCGACTCCCGCCAGCAACAGTTGCATTGTATTGATATAGAGGCGGACAATAACCGCAGCTATCCTGTGTCAACTGCAAAAAATGGCATGGGCAATCGCCTCGATTCTCACAAAACCCCGTTCGGAATACATCAGATTCGGCAAAAGGTAGGTGGTGGTCAGCCAATCGGAGCAGTATTTGTGGGGCGCCAGCCGACCGGAAGAATTGCCAGTGACCTCGATAACCGCGAGCAAGATGAAATTACGACGCGCATACTATGGCTAGACGGGCTCGAAGAAGGAGTTAATCGGGGAGGCGTGTACGACACTTATTCACGTTATATCTACATCCATGGGACCTCCGACGAAATGCGCATCGGTGAGCCGGTTTCAGGCGGTTGTATCCGCATGAGAAATGTCGATGTGATTGAGCTGTTTGATGAAGTTCTGCTTAATGATCTGGTAGTAATCAGATAAGCGGCACCGGTTTTCAAAGGCGCTAATGGATTCTGCCCGGTGCCCGCTACTCAGCCGGAGATTCCAGCCCAACCTCGAATCTCCATCACTGCCTGCGCCGCGTTTCTTGACAACCAGGAATCATCGTCATAAGGTGCGGGTCGGGCGCTAATTTGTTACTCGGCTTGCAGGCGCCCGGGAATCAGGAAATGATTCCGCAAATATATTTGCTAAAGAGGGTGGTCCCGAATCCTTTCCGTACCTGACCCCTCCCGAGTTTTTCGTTTTTGGAGAAACTCCGTGACAGATAATAATTTTGGTTTTGACACGCTTGCCATCAGAAGCGGTCATCGGCGTACTGCCGAGCTCGAACACAGCGAGGCGATATTTACCACCTCGAGTTTTGTTTTTGAGAATGCAGCCCAGGCAGCGGCGCGTTTCGCCGGGGATGAGCCCGGGAATATTTACTCACGCTTTACCAATCCCACCACGCAGGCTTTCGAGGCACGTCTGGCTGCAATGGAAGGAGGGCAGTCCTGTGTCGCCACGGCATCGGGAATGGCGGCAATCATGAGCCTTTGTCTGGCCGTGTTGCAAGCGGGAGATCATATCGTCAGTTCGCGTTCGGTTTTTGGCACGACCACAACCCTGTTTGGTAAGTATTTACCGCGCCTCGGTATCGAGACCAGTTTCGTCAATCTGATAGATCTTGACGAATGGAAACGAGCGATTCGCGGCAACACGCGGTTTCTATTTCTGGAGACGCCGTCGAACCCGCTGATGGAGATTGCCGATATCAGGGCGCTCGCCGACCTGGCGCATGAAAACAATTGCCTGTTGGTGATTGATAATTGTTTTTGTACTCCCGCATTGCAACGCCCGCTTGAGCTTGGCGCCGATTTGATCGTGCATTCCGCAACCAAGTATCTGGATGGGCAGGGGCGCATAGTTGGCGGCGCTGTAATCGGGCCCGACCCGCTGGTCAGTGAAGATATTTTTGCGGTTATTCGCACTACCGGCCCGAGCATGAGTCCATTTAATGCCTGGGTTGCGATGAAGGGACTGGAAACACTGGCTTTACGCATGGATGCCCATTCGCAGCGGGCACTGCAACTGGCCAGAATATTGCAGCAACACCCTGCCGTGGAACGGGTATACCATCCGGGACTGGAGTCGCATCCCCAGCATGAGCTCGCGAAATCACAGCAAACCGGTTTCGGCGGTGTCGTCTCATTTGTGGTCAAGGGGGGACGTGACAACGCCTGGCGGGTAATAGATGCTACCGAGATGGTCTCGATAACCGCGAACCTGGGTGATGTCAAAACCACCATCACCCACCCCGCAACCACGACTCACGGGCGGGTTAGCGATGAGATAAAAGCCAGCACCGGTATAGGCGAAGGGTTGATTCGGGTCGCGGTCGGACTGGAAAATATCGATGATATTGTTAACGATATAATCCGGGGTCTGGATGCCTGAACTTTATCAACAGATCGAGGCCGCGATTCTAAACCCGGATGTGCGGCACAAATGCGCATTAACGCTGCAGTTACATGATCAATGGAGGCAGGGCTTGCTGAATCGCAATGCGGGGACAGCCATTCTGCCGATTGAGGATCCAGGGCGCCCGCAACAGCCCGAACTGGTCGATCCCAGGAAGCTGGAGCGCCGCAGTGTGGCGACCGAACATGGGCGAGTGCGTTTGTTACACGCTTTCGCGCATATCGAGTTTAACGCGATCAATATTGCGCTCGACGCGGCGTATCGTTTTCGCGAAATGCCCTCCCGGTTTGTCAGTGACTGGTTACTGGTGGCTAGTGAGGAGGCCCGGCACTTCCAGCTACTCGAAGACGAACTCAGGCAGCGCGGGAGTTTCTACGGCGCCTGTCAGGCGCATAGGGGGCTGTGGGATATGGTCTGTCAAACCCGCGACAATGTATTGCATCGCATGGCGCTGGTACCGCGCGTCATGGAAGCGCGTGGCCTGGACGTTACGCCGGGCATGATTGCAAAGTTAACCCAGGTTGAGGATCAGGCTGCGGTCGAAATTCTGCAGCTCATATATCGTGATGAAGTAGGTCATGTGCGTATTGGAAACTATTGGTATCAGCAGCTGTGTGAACAGCAGGGGCTTGATGCCAGCAAAACCTTTCGAGAGCTGATCGATCGCTATATGGGGGGTAAGCTGCGCGGTCCGTTGAACCGATCAGCGCGCCTCGAAGCCGGATTTAAGGCCGCCGAACTTAACGCGCTGGAACAGGGCTTGCTGTAAGCCTGCGATAATCGATTATTCTCGCGTCAGGTAATTCTCGGGTCGTGTAATTTAAACCCCTGTTGCTGCGTCCAGCTCAGGAAGCTTGGCTCCCGATCCCAGTCACCGAGAACAATTCTGCTTAGATCAGAGCCGCAGGTATGTATCGCGGGGCGGTGAGTATGGCCGTGGATGATGATCTGCGTTTCATGTTCCCGGAAACAGTTTTCTACCGCGTTTACATTAACATCCATGATTTGCATGGATTTCTGAGCCATCGCTTCGATGCTGTAAGTACGCATCTGGGCGGCCATCTGCTTTCGTAGCGATAAAGGCTTAGCCAGGAAATCTGCCTGCCACGCCGGTGCTCGCACCATCGATCGAAAAGCCTGGTAATCATGGTCATCGGTACACAGCAGGTCGCCATGGAGCAGCAATACCCTGGTGTTATCAAGCAGCAGTGCGTGGGGCTCGTCGAGCAGGGTAATGTTGTTTGCCCTGGCAAAGTCGTTGCCGAGCAGGAAATCCCGATTCCCGGCGATGAAAAATAAATCGGTAGTTTCTCCAAGCTGACGTAGTAATCTGATGACATCCTGGTGTTCTGGAGCGGGATCGTCATCGCCCAGCCAGACCTCGAATAAATCCCCCAGAATATACAGATGGCGGGCCGTTACAGCCCGCGTCTGCAGAAAGTTCACCAGCATGGCCGTAACCTCGGGCCGACTGGCGTCGAGATGACAATCGGAAATGAACAGGTACTCGTCGCTCATGCGGGTGGGCGCTGTTACTGTCGACTGACGCCCGTTATGGTAATGGTTTCGAGAGGAACGTTCTGATGACCGCCGCTGTTGCCGGTAGGGACCGCGGCGATCGCATCGACTACATCCATGCCGTCTGTGACCTTGCCGAGTACGGCATAACCCCAGCCCTGCATCGATTCGCCGGTAAAATTCAGAAATCCATTGTCAGCATGATTGATGAAAAACTGCGAAGTGGCTGAATGCGGGTCACTGGTGCGAGCCATTGCCAATGTGCCCCTGTCATTCTTGAGTCCGTTGTTGGCTTCATTTTCGATCGGCGCACGTTTACTCGGCTTGTCCTGCATATCGGCGGTGATGCCACCACCCTGAATCATGAAGTTGGGAATGACGCGATGAAAGGTTGTATCGACAAAATAGCCGTCATCCACGTAGGCCAGGAAGTTTTCGCTGCTGACCGGGGCATTTTGCATATCCAGTTCGATCGTGATGTTACCCATGGTGGTTTCTATTAGCACGCTTGGGTTGTCTGCGGTTGTTTCATTCATTGAATTTTCACCTTTGAAATAGGGGTAGAGTACCAGGGACAGAATGGCTGCGAGCACGATCCCGATTGGAAGTAGTGTTTTTTTCATCAGCATTCCAGGTTAAACCAAAGCCGCGGATTCTACTGATTTGTCGGTGCTTAGGGAAGCCGGTAAACAATTAACGGTTTCACTCGTTGAATTCATCTTTTAAACTCTGGCGGGATATTCAATGACATTTACAAGATCGGTGATGCTGACCATTTACAATAGCTTGAGCAACAAAAAAGAAACCTTCGAGCCAATCGTTGCGGGACAGGTTCGGATGTATGTCTGCGGCATGACGGTTTACGATTATTGCCATATCGGGCATGCACGCGTGCTGGTCGTGTTTGATGTCGTTTACCGATTCCTCAAGCATCTCGGGTACGCGGTTACATATGTACGCAATATCACCGACATCGACGACAAAATCATAAACCGCGCCCTTGAGAATGGTGAAGAATATGATCATCTGACCGAACGCTTTATCAAGGCAATGCATGAGGATGCCGATGCTCTGGAGGTGTTGCGCCCCGATGTCGAGCCCCGCGCAACCGAGACCATCGGACCCATCCTGGAGATGATCGAAAGTTTGCAGCAACAGGGCTATGCTTACCAGGCTGCGAATGGCGACGTGTATTTTTCGGTTTCCAGGTTCGATAACTACGGCCAGCTCTCGGGCAAGAAAGTAGCCGAGTTACGTGCCGGTGAGCGGGTCGATGTCAACGAGGGCAAGGCCGATCCACTCGATTTTGTGTTGTGGAAATCGGCCAAACCGGGAGAGCCGAGCTGGCCTTCCAGGTTTGGCGACGGCCGTCCTGGCTGGCATATCGAGTGTTCGGCGATGTCGAATAGCCTGCTTGGCAACCATTTTGACATCCACGGTGGTGGTCAGGATTTACAGTTTCCGCATCATGAAAACGAAATTGCGCAAAGTGAGTCCTGCAACGGCGAGAAATTTGTTAACTACTGGATGCACAACGGCTTTGTGCGAGTCAACGAAGAGAAAATGTCCAAGTCACTGGGCAACTTTTTTTTGTTGCGCGACGTCTTGCAAAACTACCGTGCCGAGGAGATACGCTACTTTATTATCAGCAGCCATTATCGTAGCCAACTGAATTACTCCGAGAAACAGCTTGATCATGCCGGTGCCGCCCTGCAGCGCTTTTACACCGCCTTACAGGACACTGAGAGGGTCGAGTTTCCTGCCAGTAGTGAGTACCAGCAACGATTTGAGCAGGCGCTAAGCGACGACTTTAATACCCCGAGTGCAATCGCGGTCATGTTTGATCTGGTGCGCGATATAAATCGTGCCAAGAGCAAGGGGCAGGGTGAGGAACATGCCCTGGCCAGCCTGTTACGTTATCTCGGTGGAATAATCGGACTGTTGCAGTCTGAAGCCGACGAATACCTGAGATCAAACGGCGGGCATGGCGCCGGCCTGAGTGATACCGCGATCGATGAGCTGATTGAACAGCGATTACAGGCACGCGCGAGTAAAGACTGGGCCAATGCGGACCGGATTCGCGACGAATTAAACACTGCCGGTATCATCATCGAGGATGGTGCCAATGGCACTCGCTGGCGTCGGGGCTAGTCTCGATTGCCAGTTAAATCGTGTGCCTAATCGGCCAATTTGGTGGCGATTCAATTGACGATCATTTTTGATCAGCGTATTATTCCGCGCCTTGCAACGGGCACCAGTTGACCGAGGCAATTTTCGGGGTGTAGCGCAGCCTGGTAGCGCAACTGCTTTGGGAGCAGTGGGTCGGGAGTTCGAATCTCTCCACCCCGACCATTTTTATCGGAAAATCTGTTACCATTGGTGTCGGTTTTCAGATGAAATTCAGGCTAACGGAATCAGCCTGAAATGAACCAGGCAAGGCTTTCTAGCGTATGCAATCCATGTTGATCGCAGCATTCGCGATAAGCTTGCAGAGAGTTCCGGTAGATAGAACGAACCTAGGGTGCGTTTCTAACGGCTCATTCCAGGTGAGTGCAAGGCGCCAGCGCGAGCAGAACCGCAGCGTATATAGACATACCTGGGGTTCGAGCACGCTGGCAACGCAGCATTCGCCTGGAATGAGCCGTTAGAAAGGTACCCGAAGCGCCCGTAGCTCATTTGGATAGAGCATCGGCCTTCTAAGCCGAGGGTAGCAGGTTCGAATCCTGCCGGGCGTGCCAAATTATGGTGGGCGTAGCTCAGTTGGTAGAGTGCAAGATTGTGATTCTTGTTGTCGTGGGTTCGATCCCCATCGTCCACCCCATACACAGGGCGCCTGGTAGCAGGCGCCCTGATTCATGGCATTCGATATATGCCGCGACCTGGTTTTCTGCTGAGCAGGTCAGGTAGCAACATCTGCGAAAGTGGCGGAATTGGTAGACGCGCCAGATTTAGGTTCTGGTATCTTTAACGATGTGAGAGTTCGAGTCTCTCCTTTCGCACCAATCATTAAACTACGGCGATAGTGCAGACTCGCCGTTGTGATCCAGAAGTTCTCCGTAACGTATTTTTTTACCGGCTTTCATTTCGTCTGTTGCGGATGATGATTGCCGCCGTATCATTGGTTCTCGACGGGGCAATGGCGGCTAACAGGAGACATAAAAATTGGCTGACAACTGCAACTGACGTGGGTATAATCCGCGCCACTTTTTGGGACATCGCTCACTTCCAGGAGCCGCAGCACATTCTTCATGAGCGGCACGTTTAGTTCGACCGGTCTTAATCTGCAATTATCTTCCTGTAAAAATCACGAGATTTAACATGCAAGTATCAATCGAAAACCTTGAGGGCCTGGCACGCAAAATGACGGTTCATATTCCGTCCGAGCGGGTTAGCGAGGCAGTGGAAAAAAAGCTTAAGGACCTGAGTAAAACTGTCCGCATCGACGGTTTTAGACCCGGTAAAGTGCCTTTAAAAGTGGTGCAGCAGAAATTTGGTGGCCATGTCCGCCAGGAAGTTATCGGTGATGTAATCGAATCAAGCTACCAGGAAGCGCTAATTCAGGAAAAAGTACGGCCCGCTGGCATGCCAAGTATCGACTCGGTCAGTAGCGAAGAAAAAGAAGATATGTCGTATACCGCAACCTTCGAGGTATTCCCTGAAGTTGAAGAGCTTGAGCTGGCCGCAATTGAAGTGGAGAAGCCAGTGGCTGAAGTCACCGATAAGGACTTCGATGCAATGCTGCAGAAACTGCGTGAACAGCGCAAAGACTGGAAAGAGACCAAGGCCGCGGCCAAGAAGGGATTCCAGGTAATGGTTGATTTTGAAGGGCGCATCGATGGCGAGTTGTTCGAAGGTGGCGCCGGCAAGGATATGCCGGTTGAAATCGGGGCTGGGCAGATGTTGCCTGAATTCGAGTCCGGGCTTGAAGGAATAAAAACGTCCGAGCAGAAGACTGTCGAAGTCCATTTCCCCGAAGACTATCATGGTGCGGACGTTGCCGGTAAAACGGCAGAGTTCACGCTCAAGGCAACACGGGTTTCCAAGCCGGAGCTGCCCGAGATCGACGAAGAATTCGCGAAGGGATTCGGGGTGCAGGATGGTGACCTGGAAAAAATGCGGGCTGACATACGCGCCAACATGGAAAAGGAGAAAAACGATCGCCTGAAGGCGAGTTTGAAAAACAGGGTGATGTCGGGTTTGCTGGAACATAACGCGATTATTGCCCCCAGCGCCATGGTTGCTGAAGAAGTCAAGAATCTGCGGGTTCAGGCCGCTCAGCGCATGGGGCAGGACCCGGAGTCGATTGACGAATCCAGTCTGCCGGCCGAATTATTTAACGAAGAAGCAACCCGGCGGGTACAGCTCGGGTTGCTTATTTCAGAAGTTATTCAGAAAGAAAAAATCGAACTGAATCAGGAGCTTGTGGAGTCCGCTATCGAAGAGATGGCGATTGCCTACGAGCAGCCCGATCAAGTGCGTGACTATTACCGGCAAAACCAGCAGGCGCGTTCTGGAATCGAAGGGATGGTGCTTGAAGACCAGGTAGTCGCCCATATCTTGGACAAAGGCAAGGTGACCGAGCAGAAGGTCAGTTTCGACGACCTGATGAACGGTAACCTCTAACATACTCTAAAGAGACTCGGATACACGATGAAAGATAATCCCGGCAACGCTGTTTTAACCTCAATGATGCCCGACTACATGGAAACCCGTGCCAACCTGGTGCCGATGGTTGTGGAACAGTCGGCGCGCGGCGAGCGAGCCTATGACATATATTCGCGCCTGCTCAAGGAGCGCGTTATTTTCGTGGTTGGTCCGATAGAGGACCATATGGCTAACCTGATAGTTGCGCAGCTGCTGTTCCTGGAATCCGAAAATCCCGATAAGGATATATCGCTTTATATCAACAGTCCGGGTGGTTCGGTAACTGCGGGTCTTGCCATTTATGACACCATGCAATTCATCAAGCCAGATGTTAGTACGCTTTGCACGGGCCAGGCAGCCAGCATGGGAGCGATATTGCTTGCCGGTGGTTGCGCCGGAAAACGTTACGGCCTGCCGCACTCGCGCGTGATGATTCATCAGCCACTGGGTGGTTTTCAGGGGCAGGCGAGTGATTTCGAGATTCATGCCAAGGAGATTCTGGCAGTCAGGGCCCGACTTAACCAGTTACTGGCGCATCATACCGGCAAAAAGGAAAGCAATATCGACCAGGATACCGAGCGCGACAATTTCATGAGTGCTGAAGCTTCGGTTGAATACGGAATTATTGATCAAGTTTTGTCCTCTCGTGCCGAACCAGATGAGAATGGCGGCACAGAATAGATAAACTTCTTTGCCTAATCTGTGAAACGTGAGTCAAAAAGCGTTTTTTTCGGTTGTGCTCCGCGGTTCGGTCTAATATTATCGAGCCAATCGGACACTAGATTTCGGTAGTTGGGTATGAGTGACGAAAGATCCAAGAGTAAGGATGAAAAGCTGCTTTATTGTTCGTTCTGCGGCAAAAGCCAGCATGAAGTAAGAAAGCTGATCGCGGGTCCGTCAGTTTTTATCTGCGATGAATGTGTGGACCTCTGTAACGATATCATTCGCGAGGAAATCCATGAAAATGGTGAGGACGCCGAGAGCAAACTCCCCATTCCGCACGAAATCTTCAAAGTTCTGGACGAATATGTTATCGGTCAGAGCCGTGCCAAGAAGGTGCTGTCAGTGGCTGTATACAACCACTACAAGCGCCTGGAAGTCGGCCACATCAAGGACGACATCGAACTTTCCAAAAGTAATATCCTGCTGATCGGGCCCACCGGTTCGGGTAAAACGCTGCTTGCGGAAACCCTGGCCCGACTGCTCAACGTGCCTTTCGCGATTGCCGACGCCACTACCCTGACGGAAGCCGGCTACGTGGGTGAAGACGTCGAAAATATCATCCAGAAGCTGCTGCAAAAATGCGACTATGATGTCGAGAAAGCGCAAACCGGAATCGTCTATATCGACGAAATAGACAAGATTTCGCGCAAGTCGGATAACCCTTCGATTACCCGCGATGTCTCAGGTGAGGGGGTTCAGCAGGCGTTATTGAAACTGATCGAAGGAACGATTGCGTCGGTGCCGCCACAGGGTGGCAGAAAACACCCACAGCAAGAATTCCTGCAGGTCGATACCGGTAAGATACTATTCATTTGTGGCGGTGCATTTGCCGGACTGGATAAGGTTATCCTCAATCGATCAGAAAAAGGCGGCATCGGCTTTGGCGCAGATGTCAAAAGCAAGGACAAAAAAGATCTGTTCGGTGAAGTGATCAGCAAGGTAGAGCCGGAGGATTTGATCAAGTACGGTTTGATCCCCGAGTTCGTCGGTCGCTTACCGGTGGTAGCTACGCTCGAAGAGCTTGACGAAGACGCGTTGGTGAAGATTTTAACCGAGCCCAAAAACGCGATCACCAAGCAATACCAGAAAATGTTCGAAATCGAAGGCTGTGAGATCGAATTTCGAGTGGATTCGCTTAACGCGGTCGCCAGAAAAGCGATGGCTCGCAAAACCGGCGCACGTGGGCTGCGCACGATCCTTGAGAATACGCTGCTGGAGATCATGTACGATCTACCTGCAATGGACAACGTCAGTAAGGTAGTGGTTGATGCTGCGGTTATCGAAGGTAACGCCCAGCCCTATGTCATTTACGAGTGTGGAGAAATGCAACGCGTGGCTTCTGACGATTAAACCGTCCCGGACAGGCTTCCAGGCTGGGTTGAAATCGGTTAATCGACACCCATATAAATCCGAGACTTAAGCTTTGAGGCATTTATGTCAGACTATCAAGACACCCCGCTTGCTGAACCACAGGGCAGGCAACTAATACCGGTATTACCCTTGCGCGATGTCGTCGTATATCCGCATATGGTTATCCCTCTTTTCGTCGGCCGCGAAAAGTCTATTTTTGCTCTCGAAGCCGCGATGGCTGACAACAAGAAAATTCTATTACTGGCGCAGAAAAACGCCGAGGTCGACGATCCCGGGCAGGAAGACCTGTACCAGATCGGTACACTTTCTACCATCCTGCAAATGCTCAAGCTGCCTGATGGCACCATCAAGGTGCTGGTCGAAGGTGGTGACAGGGTAGCGGTCGATAGCTTCCTCGAAACCAATGAGTATTATTCCGCAGCGATCAAACTGCTGGAGAAATCCAGTCTGGTGGATGATCGTGAGGCGGAGGTACTGCTGCGCTCGGTGCTAAACCTGTTCGATCAGTACGTCAAGCTGAACAAGAAGGTCCCGCCCGAGATTTTGACCTCGTTATCGGGCATAGACGATCCGAGCAGGCTGGCTGATACGATCGCCGCTCACATGTCTTTAAAGCTCGATGAAAAACAGGAAATCCTGGAAATCCAGGATTCACGCGAACGCATCGAACACATCATGAGTAAGATCGAAGGCGAGATCGATTTAATGCAAATCGAAAAACGCATTCGCGGTCGCGTTAAACAGCGGATGGAAAAGAGCCAGCGCGAGTACTACCTGAATGAGCAGATGAAGGCTATTCAAAAAGAACTCGGCGACATGGACGATGCACCCAATGAAGTAGAGGACCTGCAAAAGAAAATCGAAGAGTCAGGGATGCCGAAAGAGGCGCGTGAAAAAGCTGATTCGGAACTGAACAAGTTGAAAATGATGTCACCGATGTCGGCCGAAGCGACCGTGGTGCGCAATTATATCGACTGGCTGGTAAGTGTGCCCTGGAAAAAGAAGTCCAAGATCAGACGCGATCTGGCGCAGGCTGAAAAAGTGCTGGAAGAAGATCACTATGGTCTGGAGAAAGTCAAAGAGCGCATTCTCGAATATCTCGCGGTCCAGCAGCGGGTGCGTAAGTTAAAGGGCCCGATATTGTGCCTGGTGGGACCGCCCGGCGTGGGCAAGACCTCGATCGGTCGCTCGATCGCAAGGGCTACCAATCGAAAGTTTTCCCGTATGTCTCTGGGTGGAGTACGCGACGAGTCTGAAATCAGGGGACATCGTCGTACCTATATTGGCTCTATGCCGGGTAAAATTATCCAGAACCTTTCCCGGGTGAAGGTGCGAAATCCTCTGTTCCTGCTCGATGAAATCGACAAGATGGCAATGGACTTTCGCGGCGACCCGGCGTCCGCGCTACTCGAGGTACTCGATCCCGAGCAAAACAATACCTTTGCCGATCATTACATGGAAGTCGAGTTCGATCTTTCCGATACCATGTTCGTTGCTACTTCAAATAGCATGAATATCCCCGGTCCCTTGCTCGATCGAATGGAAGTAATCCGTATTCCCGGTTATACCGAAGACGAGAAACTGAATATCGCTATCAAGTACCTGATACCAAAGCAGATCAAGGAGAACGGACTGAAGGCGGAAGAAGTCGTGTTTAAGCAGAATGCGGTGCGCGAAATTATCCAGCGCTATACGCGAGAAGCGGGGGTGCGTAACCTCGAGCGTGAGATTTCCAAAATCTGTCGCAAAGCGGTGAAGGCGATGTTGTTAAAGCCGAGCATCAAGAAACTCACCATCAGCGCGCAAAACATCGAAAAGTATCTTGGTGTCAAACGTTTTCGTTTCGGCTCCGCCGACGCAAAAGACCAGGTGGGCCAGGTTACCGGGCTGGCGTGGACTGAAGTTGGTGGCGAATTGTTGACTATTGAGTCTGCCGTCGTCGACGGTAAGGGCAAGTTTGTTCAGACCGGGCAATTAGGGGATGTAATGAAAGAATCGATTCAGGCCGCGATGACCGTGGTACGGAGTCGTTCCCAGATTCTCGGTGTCAATCCTGATTTCAACGAGACCAGGGATATCCATATCCATGTTCCGGAAGGGGCGACGCCCAAAGACGGGCCCAGTGCCGGTGTGGGCATGTGTACAGCGCTGGTTTCGGCGTTGACCGGGATTCCGGTAAAAGCCGAAGTTGCGATGACCGGGGAAATAACGCTGCGTGGCGAAGTATTGCCAATCGGCGGATTGAAAGAGAAATTGCTTGCAGCTCATCGAGGCGGTATCAGCAAAGTCTTGATACCCGAGGAAAATGAGAAGGATCTGGCCGAGATCCCTAACAATATAAAAGCCAAGCTTGAAATCATTCCGGTGCGCTGGATCGATCAGGTTCTCGAGGTTGCTCTTTCTCATCAACCGACTCCGTTACCGAAGGGTTCGGTTGCTGCCGATGAAGCGCCAAAGCCCAAGGCGAAAGACAAAAAGTCCTCCGGAGTGAGGGCGCACTAGTTGTTTGCGTAAATAATACTATTTATTTTCGTTATTTGGCCTTTTAAGGTTGACCGTAAAGGCTGCTGTTGGTTTAATTCGACGCTCTGGACGGGGGTCGTACGAGCAAAAATAAGTTGCTCTACCATAACTATAAAAAGCTAAATTTAGGCGAGCGTTGTTTGTCCGCCCTCCGGGCAAAAAAATACTAACTTAACCAAATGGAATAATCTAATGAATAAATCCGATCTAATTGATGGTGTTGCAAGTGCGGCTGATTTGAGCAAGGCTGATGCCGCGCGTGCAGTCGATGGAGTAATCGCGACAGTAACCCAGGCCCTGAAATCTGGAGACCAGGTTACTGTGGTAGGCTTTGGAACTTTCCTCGTTCGTCAGCGTGAAGCACGTGCTGGACGCAATCCTCGCACTGGAGAAACCATCCTGATCAAAGCATCAAAAGTGCCTGCATTTAAGGCTGGCAAAGCTCTCAAGGACGCAGTAAACTAGCGCACCTTTTTTGGCTATACCGGGTGCTTAGCTCAGCTGGGAGAGCATCGCCCTTACAAGGCGAGGGTCGGCGGTTCGATCCCGTCAGCACCCACCACATAACCAGGAGTGGTAGTTCAGTTGGTTAGAATACCGGCCTGTCACGCCGGGGGTCGCGGGTTCGAGTCCCGTCCACTCCGCCATCATTGAAAGCGCTCGGTCCGAGCGCTTCCTCAATCAGTTTCCTTTGACAGTGACGACAAGATAGATGCTGCAAGCAATTCGAGACAAGGTAACGGGATGGATTGCCTACGGCATCATCTTTTTGATCAGCGTGCCCTTCGCCCTGTGGGGCGTAAATTCCTATCTTGGTGGCGGTGAAGCACCACCGGCCGCAGTCGTTAACGGCGAGGAAATCAGCCTGCGTGATCTCGACCAGGCTTATGCAAGCTATCGCCAGAGACTGTCACAGTTATTCGGTGGTTCGATACCCGAGTCTCTTGGCAGTGAGTCGATTCTGCGAGAGCAGGTGCTGAGACAGTTAGTAGAGGAGGTCGCGCTGCGCCAGTATACAGAGGATCAGTACTACCGAATCGGCGACGAGGAATTGAACCGCATTATTCGCAGTATGGACGTGTTTCAGCGTGATGGGCAATTCGATACCGAAATCTACCAGTCCCAGCTGCGTTCGCTCGGTTACTCCCCGCTAGGTTTCGAGCAGGAGCTCAGGCGCACCAACGCGATGGATCAACTGCAAAGCGGAATTATGGCCACCGCATTCGATATCCCGTTGCTCGAGAAGCAATTTACGAGTCTCGATAACCAGACACGCAAAATCAGATCGCTGACATACTGTGTTGACACGGCCTCTATTCAACCCAGTGCAGAGGAAATTGAACGGGTTTACCTGTCTCGTCCCGATCGATACCGCTCGGCGGAACAGGTCAGGGTCGATTTCATTGAATTAAGTCTCGACAGTATCAAGCAGTCCATAGAAGTTGAGGAAGACGATGTATATGCGCGCTACCAGGAGGGCAGGTCTGCCTATACCAGTGCCGAAATCAGGGAGGCCAGTCATATCCTGATTACGGTTAAGGAAGGCGAGGATGCCAACCCGGCACTCGCCAGAATTACGTCTATTCGTGAGCGTATTGAAGCCGGTGAAAACTTTGCCGATTTAGCGCGAGAGTTTTCTGAAGACCCTGGATCGGCGAGCGATGGCGGCAGCCTCGGAGAAGTCGAGCGAGGTATCATGGTGCAGCCTTTCGAGGCGGCACTGTTTTCCATGGAGACGGGACAGCTAAGCCAGCCCGTCAAAACCTCATTTGGTTGGCATTTGATCAGGCTGGATTCGATAAGCGGTGGAGAAACCCGCTCCTTCGATGCAGTCAAATCTGAACTGGAAGACGAGATCAGGACCGAATTAGCCGAGAGCCAGATTTACGACCTGGTCGAAAATGTTGCTAACCTGGTTTACGAACAATCCGACTCTTTGCAACCGGCCGCTGAACAGCTCGATCTAACAATAGAAACCAGTGACTGGTTCGACCGAATGTCCGGGACTGGCATTGCAACCGAGCCGAAAGTGCGGCAGATGGCGTTTTCTGCAGAGATTCTGCGGCAGGGATTAAATAGCGAGGCAATAGAGTTGAATAATGACCGCGTCGTATTTATCCGGCTGAACCAGCTAAAACCGGCGGAGGTAAGACCGCTTGATCAGGTAGAGGAGCAAATCAGGTCAGAAATAATCACCGATAAGGCGCGTGAACAAGGTGTAACCGCAGGAATGGCGGCACTCGCAGAGTTAAAAGCGGGAAAAACGCTGGACGACCTGGCCGCTGAATGGTCGGAATCGATCGATGATTACGGTTTTGTCGAACGTAATCAATCCGGAGTGGATAGTGCGATACTAGGTCGTTCGTTTTCAATGTTAAAACCCGAGCAGGGCCCCGTGTTTGAAGGTCTGCCGGTAAATAATGGTAACTATGCGATCATTGAACTGTCGGCAGTGCTGTCGAATGACGGAAATGCGGATAGTAAGGCCCTCGATGAGCTCGTAAAAGCTCGAGGAAGCGTCGAATACCAGTCAGCACTGAAAGTGTTAACCAATCGAGCCGAGGTAGTTAGAACGCCCCTGGAGGACCTGTAAGCGACGCTCCAGGGTTTACTCTACTACGCCCATGCTGACAATGTTGTATCCGGAGTCTACATAAATGTTTTCTCCGGTAATCCCCGCCGCCAGATCCGAGCATAGAAATGCGCCGACATTCCCCACCTGTTCGATAGTTACGTTGCGCCTGAGGGGAGCATTTGTCGCTACCTCGTCGAGGATTTTTTTGAAGCTGCCTATACCCGCCGAGGCCAGCGTTTTGAGCGGCCCCGCTGAAATTGAATTGACACGGATTCCCTCGGGTCCAAGGGCCGCGGCAAGATAACGCACATTTGCCTCGAGACTGGCCTTGGCGACACCCATTATATTGTAATTCGGCAATGCTCGTTCCGAGCCCAGGTAGGACATGGTGATTATCGAACCATCGGTATTTTGCATCATTGGCCTTGCGGCTTTAGCCATCGCGGCGAGGCTGTACGAACTGATATCGTGTGCGATACGAAAACCCTCTCGATCAAGGTTTTCGAGATAGTCGCCGGCGAGAGCTTCCCGCGGCGCAAAGGCTACCGAGTGCACTAGTACGTCGAGTGCTCCCCAGTGCTTGCCAAGTTTTTCGAACAGGTTTGTGATTTCATCATCATCGGTGACGTCACAGGGCAGTACAATGTTTGAATCAAACTCGGCGGCAAATTTCTCTACCCGCGGCTTGAGCTTTTCATTTGCATAACTGAAGGCTAGCTCTGCACCCTCGCGATGCATTGCCTGCGCGATTCCGTAGGCGATCGAACGGTTACTGGCGATGCCGACGATGAGCGCTTTTTTGCCGCTTAGAAAACCCATAAGTATTCCTGAAAATGAAAGCTATTTTGTCAGCCTCCCAGACTTGATGCAATCCCAAACATTGAAATCATTTTCCGCGCGGCGGACATATGTCCGCAGGTCAGTGCAAGGCAAGCTAATCGTCTTCGCGAACGATATTCACCCACAGGGAGAAAGAATGCGTGACCAGCTAACCTGGTATAAGACTTTGTGGTATTCGCCGGTATCGGGGCACTAGCCGTCGCTAAACAGGTCCGCCAGCACTTCGGGTACAAAGGGTCGCCCTTGCTGGTTTAACGAGGTGCCGGTAATTCTGGCGGCGAGCATAAGTTTTTCATCGGGAAGACGAAATAAATCCTGCTGGAACTCGAAGCGTACCCTGGATACCTGTCTGATGAGGCTACGCACGACAAACAGGTCGTTACTGACCAGTGAATTCTTGTATTCCAGTTCCGCCCTGGTGACAACCAGGTTAATACCAGCGGCCGTAACTTCGGCAAAATTGATACCGTGGGATTGCAGGAATTCATGGCGCGCATGCTCCAGGTAGTTTTGATAAACACCGTTATTAACGACACCCTGCATATCACATTCATAGTCGCGCACCTTGAACTCTAATTGATGGGTGTAATACATGGTATCCCCCGATGTCTGTGCATCGAATGTTGCCATATTAATCGACCGAGTCAACTTCGCGCCAGATCAATAAAGTCGCTGAAATCGGTTGCAATTTTCTGCAATGCTGTTCGTAATTGCGGGACGTATATTTTAAGTAAAGCAAGTGGCGATGAATCTTTCAGATTTCGGCAGGCGATTTAGTGGTTACTCCGGCATTACCCATTTGATGGACGATCTGGCCGAGGGCCTGGCGCAACCCGGTGTGGTAATGCTGGGCGGTGGCAATCCGGCAGGTATTCCCGAAGTCATGTCAGTTTTCGAGGATGTGATCGCCAGGCTGCATGAATCGGGCAGACTGGTTGCTTCGCTTGCCAATTATGACGCTCCACAGGGTAAAGCCGCGTTCCTCGAGACCCTGGCCGCGTTTTTTCAACAACAGTACGGCTGGCAGATCAGTAGCAGGAACATTGCGTTAACCCACGGCAGCCAGAGTTCCTTTTTCATCCTCTTTAACTCATTTGCCGGTAACTCGGGAAGTATGCGCAAACGCGTGCTGATACCGCTGGTCCCTGAATATATCGGTTACTGTGATGTTGGCATCGAGGATGATCTGATAATCAGCCAGGAGGCCAGGATAAACCCGCTGGAAAACGGCTTTTTCAAGTACCAGGTTGATTTTGATAACTTACAGGTAGACGAGTCTGTCGGCCTGGTCTGTGTTTCGCGACCCACGAATCCAAGCGGTAATGTTTTAACCGACGAGGAGTGCCGGCAGCTTGATGCAATCACGCGTAGGCGCGGGGTACCACTGTTAATCGATAGTGCCTATGGCACGCCTTTTCCAAACATCATTTTTAGCGAGGTAAATCCGTTCTGGAACGAAAATTGTATCGTCTGTATGAGTTTGTCCAAGTTAGGACTGCCCGGCGCACGCACTGGAATAGTTATCGCCAACGAAGATGTAATTCGTCATTTTTCCAACATGACGGCAATAACAAGTCTTGCACCAGCGGGTATAGGTGCCGAAATCGTTAACCAGTTGATTACCGACGGTGCACTATTGCCGCTATGCCACGATCTGATTCGACCCTTCTACAAGCAGCGTTGTGACCTCGCGCTTAACTTGTTACGCACGGCTATAGGAGACTCCCGGTTGCATATCCACAAGCCGGAAGGATCGATGTTTCTGTGGCTCTGGTTCGAAGGATTAGGTATCGGCACCAGCGAACTTTACCAGCGACTGAAGAAAAAAGGTTTACTCGTAGTTCCGGGGAAATATTTCTTCCCCGGGCAATCCACGGTATCCGCGCATGCTGAAAGCTGCGTGCGCATGAATTACGTACAAAGCGAGCAGGAGTTAGCCAGGGGTATTGAAATACTGGCACGGGAATTGAAAGCCTGCTGGTAGGCAGGAGTGAAGAAGCAGTTTACTTCGAGGTGTGCGTAAAAACACCATCCCAGTCATCGCCAGGTGGCTCTTTGCGGTAAAAGGCGATTCGATCGAGGTATACCTGGTAAAGGAAACGGCCTGGATAATCGCGGTTCAAATTGAAAAAATCCACTTCCGCCCGGTCCAGTGACTGGGCACGAAAATTCCGCAGCGCCTGCTTATAGGCATTTAGTTCGGAAATTACCTCCTGGTCGACATCGTTTTTATGGCCTATCGGTTCAAATATTGCCACTGGTTCATTTTTGCCCTTAACTCTTACCAGGTCGAGTTCACGAAAAACGAATTCCGGTATTTCGGCCCTGGTAGTTTCGCTGACAATAATGTTGACGCCGTAGTTTTTGGTTAGCCCCTCCAGTCGGGAGCCAAGATTGACCGCGTCGCCCAGCACCGTATAGGCCATGCGAAACTCTGAGCCCATGTTGCCGACATTCATATCACCAGTGTTAATGCCAATGCCGATATTCACCTCGGGCCAGCCGCGTTGTTTGAACACTGCCTGCATGATCTTCAGCTCTTCCATCATTTCCATTGCCGCATAAAGTGCGTGCCGGGCGTGCTCCGAATCAACCAGCGGTGCACCCCAGAATGACATGATTGCGTCACCCATATACTTGTCGATAGTACCGCGATTCTTGTGGATAACCCGGGTCATCGGGGTAAGCAACGCGTTCATCAACCGGGTTAACTGCCTGGGGTCCATGCCTTCTGATATTGTCGTAAATCCGCGTACGTCAGAAAACAATACGGTCATTTCGCGATTTTCACCATCCAGCGAATATTCCTGCGGCGATTCAGACATTTCATCAACCAGTTCAGGTGGTATGTAGTGACCGAACAGGTTGGCAAGCTGGCGCTTACCGCGTGACTCAATGAAATAGCCATAAGTCATATGAAACATGAAGATCAACACGATGAGCAGCAGGGGGCTTGCCAGAGGCAGGATCAGGTTGTTGTGCCAGGCAAAGAGGGTTCCGCCAAGCACCACTCCTGTAAGACCCGCCGTCCCGGCCGCCGCGAGTAACGGTGGCAGCAATGGCAGCAATAAAGCCATGCCAACGGCTATTATCGTTAGCAGCACGAACTCGTAACCTATAGTCCAGGCCGGTTTGTGATTGATTCGATCATCCAGAATGCCTGAAATTATGTTGGCGTGGACTTCGACTCCGGGGTAGGTATTCTGTACCGGAGTCGAGCGCAGATCGAGCAGACCCGGCGCCGTAGTGCCCACTAAAACGATCTTGTCCCTGAGCAGGGCAGGGTCGACATCGCCGCTGAGTACCTTATGCGCGGGAATGTAAGTAAAGCTGCCCTGTCGACCACGATAAGGGACATATACCGCACCACTGGCGTCGACCGGTATGCTGTAGTTCCCGAGATTAATGGATTCGAGCGCATAATACTCCGTGCTGCCTTTCGAGCCTTCTGTTTCAACGACCATCTCGATTCCAGCCAAATCGAGATGGCTCTGCGTGGTCGCCAGCGCGAGCGAGGCAAAAAGGTATCCCTGGTAAGACTGCACGAGTGGTACGCGACGGAATACGCCGTCGGCATCGACAAAAGGGTTGTCGAAGTAGCCGCCTGATTTGGCCGATGCCTGCAGTATGCCGAGGTTTCCTGCATAGCCTAAAGCCTCGCTTATCGGTAGACGTTTGCTCCATTGCACATCCATTTTCCTCAGTGCTGGCGATAATGAACCGGTTACCCCGGTTTCGTCATCCTGTAAACTTGATTTGAAGTAGTATCCCAATACGATATTTTTTCCGATAAGGCTTTCGGCGAAAATTTCATCGTGCATCAAATCCGGACGAATTCTTTCGAATTCACGCAGGTAACCTGGATTATTTTTCAATGTGGTCCGGGCCAGTTGCTCAAATTGCCTGAGTCCGGAACTGTCATCCTCTTCGGCAAATAGGATATCGAAAGCGATTACATCGACCTGGTACAGCCCGACAAGACTTTCGACTATAGTCGCTAACTTGTCTCTGCCCCAGGGCCATCGACCGACCCTGGCGAGTGAGTTTTCGTCGATATCGACGATTACAATACGTTCGTCCCGTGAGTCCGGGCGGGTGAAATTAAGACGAGCATCGTAAGTCCAGTTTTCCAGTTGCCTGAGAAACGGATACTTGTATATAGCAGTGGTGTCAAGCAGCAGAATGATCAGGATAAAGGCGCTGAGCGCCAGCCTGACTAAGCGCTGAAATTGCATTACGTGCTCCCGGGATTAAGATCGGATGAGCAGTCGAGTGAAGGTTACTTCAGGTAAAATTCCATTTTTAAGCCGGCAACCTCGATAATGTCGTGGCTTTTTAATTCGTGGGCGTTAGAACCAATTGGCGAACCACCAACTTTTGGTACGCTGTTATTCGGGCCACCGTCCACATGAATCAGAAAGAATCCCTGGGGACGCCGTGTAATTGCTGCTACCTGCACCCCAGGTTGACCGATAGTGGTCAGGGCTTTGGTGAGTATTAATTCTTTCCCGGCGTTGGCTCCGCTTAACAATTGCAGACATGCTTCCTTATTTATCATTGGTGACGCAGCCGTGGTCGCGGCTTCAGAGGCAATCGCGGCCGATATTTTCTGCACCGACTTGTCTATTTCCTTGCCGCCAGCTTCCTCGGGCATTCCCGCTTCGCCAGGACGAATAATCATAGTTTGCTCAAAGTCCTGTTCGCCGCCACCTGTGCTGTTCTGATAAGTTATCTGGTACTTGCCAAGAGTAATATTGTCACCGTTTTCAAGGGCATGCTTCTTGACCAGCTTGCCGTTTACGTAGGTGCCGTTGGTGCTACCGAGATCTTCCAGGAAAGAATCCTCGAGTATTGTAATTACCTGTGCATGCCTGCCGCTAACCGACAGGTTATCGATCTGTATGTCATTACCTGGCTTGCGGCCAATGGTGGTAGTTTCATTGACCAACTCGAACTCAGTTTCTTCGCCCGTGCTTGATGTTGTGATCAGTTTTGCGACCATGTTGTTATCCAGCCCTAGAGTATGTTTCTACTGGGAGCAATCCGTTATTCATCGAACCAAGCAACGAATTTTTTAAACCAGCCTTTTTGGGACGAAAAATCATCGTCAATGCGACAAAGCATTACCGAGATATTGTCCTTTCCGCCTTTCTTGTTTGCCTTTGTAATCAATTGCTTGGCAGCTTCTTCTAGATTAGCACTAAATTGCATAATAGTTAAGTATATATCTTCATCTTCAACTAAATCTGTTAATCCATCTGAACATAGCAGGTATATATCATTTTTCAGAACTATATCTTCCTTAATGTCGGGCATAACGATCGGATCGATGCCCAAAGCACGCGTTACCAGGTTCTTATTCATCGAATTTCGGGCTTCTTCCGGGGTATAGAAACCACGATCGATCAACTCCTGAAGAAGCGAGTGATCGCGGGTAATTTGTTCGAATTTTTTCGCGCGCATGCGATAGCAACGCGAATCTCCTATATGGGCGAGCGAAAATGAATTGTTGTAAAACTGTAACACCACGATCGTGGTGCCCATACCCTTGTGTTCTGGATTGGTTTCGGAAGTTTGGTACACCAGCTGGTTAGCTGCGACAACGGCATCCTGAATACAGATAGATTCCTTCGAGAACCCACTTGACTCGTCAATTTCTCCTGCGTCGATCTGGGGCAGACGTTGTTGCAGTTCGCTGATAATGGTGTCGATGGCCATGCTGCTGGCAATTTCGCCACCCCGGTGTCCACCTATGCCGTCAGCAAGTACCACCAGACCTAGCGCGCTATCGAAGCCAATGGCATCTTCATTCTTTCGGCGCACGATGCCTTTATCGGTTAGCCCTATGATGGTAATTTTATTCTGTAAATTCATTTAACAGTCGGGCTAAGTTTTCAGGAAAACTTTTAGCGCATTAGCAAACTCAATCCCTGTCTGGTATCGCTGGTCAACATCCTTGACCAGCGCCTTGTTTACTGCCGCCGCCAGAGCTTGCGGAATATCGGCGCGAATAGATCGTATGTCAACAGCTTCTTCGTTAGTAATTTTAAACATCAGGCTCGCCATGGAATCGGCCTTGAACGGTAATGAGCCGGAAAGCATCTGGTAAAGCATAACACCTAACGAGAACAGGTCCGAACGGCCATCGACTTTTTTACCCGCCAGTTGTTCGGGCGACATGTAAGATGGCGTGCCTAACACCGTACCGGTTTTGGTTTTACTCGAGTCGGTGATTCGGGCGATTCCAAAGTCGGTTATTTTAACTGTATCTGATTCTGCTTCATACATGATATTTGCGGGTTTGATGTCACGATGTACGACGTTCTGCTGGTGCGCGTAATCGAGACCTTCTGCAGCACGAGCGACAATGCTTATCACCCTGCCAATTTCCATCAGGTTATCAGGCTTGCAGTAACGCATAAGATCCTGCCCCTTGAGAAATTCCATGGCGATATAGGCGAGGTCATGTTCTTCGCCGGCATCGTAGATAGTCACGATGTAGGGGTGATTGAGGCGGCCAGCGCTTTCCGCTTCGCGAAAGAATCGCTGCTTCACCTCTTCGATTTCATCCTCGTCAAATTCCTGTGCCAGCGCCAGGGTTTTAATCGCCACAACCCTGCTGATCTTGGGATCCTTGCCGAGGTAAACAGTGCCCATCGCGCCCTTGCCGAGTTCCTTCTCGACTTCATAACGTCCCAGCATCGGCTTTTCGACTCCAGCCTGCTGATCCAGTGTCAGCGTCCCGGCCGCATTGCTACCGCCAAGCATGATGGTATCTTCCATTTTCTGGGCCCGATTCATGCGTGTTTCGATATCGCGGAATTTCCTGTCGTGGCCGAACATGTACTGGTATACCGACGTCGCTTTATTGAACTGGCGCTTACGTTCGAAATCAAGCGCCAGATTATACATGGCTTCCAGCACCTGTTCGTCTACCGGGTTGCATTTGCGGAACTTCTCGAACGCCATGTCGAGCTGCCCCTGAGTCTGGAAGGCAATACCAAGCATGCGATTACTTTCCGCAGATTCTTCGTCCGATCTGGCCTTGCCACGCTCGGTTACGAGGAAACGTTTTGTCGTGATCAGCAGGTAGCCTATAGCCAGCAGGGCACCCGGAGTCATTAGCTGGATCCACATTGTGTTGCTGGTCATTAGGACGTAATGGGCGGCTATAAGTGACAGTAGTAGCAGCAACGTAACGACAAATGCGACCCCGGCTTTAAGCCGTGGCATAAGCAGCATCAGGTAAAGCATGACCACCAGAAAGGCACCTGTTCTGGCCCATGCGCCCCATTCAGGCTCAATGAAAAAATCTTCGTTCAGTATGCTCGATACCGAATGCGCCAGGGTTAGTACCGGTGCCATTGCTGCATCGATCGGAGTTATTTGCGGGGTACCAACTCCGGTTGCGGTCGGGCCGATTAAAACAATCTTATCCCGGTACTTCTCTAAAGGAATCCTGCCGGTGAAGACGTCATAGAAGGAATCGACCTGGAACGCGGGGGAGCCGGGCTTGCCCGAATAAAAAAAAGTATTCATTTGTAGCCGGGTATCGGTCCCGATGGTTAGCGAGCCGAGCTCGACACTTTGCGCGAGGTTAACTCTTATATCGTTGGTGTCGAGATTTAGACTCCTGGCCGCTATTTGCAGTGATATGGACGGGAAGAAACGATCATAGTATTGCAGTACAAGCGGTTCAGAACGGACCGCGCCATCAAGGTCTGGCAAGGTATTCAAGTGTCCGATTGCCGTGGCATGACGAGCTATCTACGCAATCGGAGGTAGTAAATCTTCGGTTGGTATTGGAAACAGCCCGTTCGCCTGTGCCGATACCCGGTCTCGAATCTGATTTATAGAATTGCGCAGAACATAGTCCGGAAGCCCGGTATCCGGATTGCCTCTGGGTATTCCCAGGTAAAAAACCATTGCCAGCACCACGTTGTTGGCGTTCGCCAGGCTTTGCGCCAACCTGGCATCAGTATTCAATGCCTGTTCGGCTTCGAAAAGGCTCGATTTCAAAGTCTCGATGTCCTGGCTGAGCCGGGTGTTTACGCTGGACTGAAGATAAAACTCGAGTATTTCAGCTACCGATCTATCCTTCCCCTCAAATTCGAGCATCGCCCCCAGCGTGTCGATATCAGCCGGGACGTCATTGAAACTGGCGTTAGAGAAAAAATCGATCAGTTCCCTGATATACAGGGTACCCGGATCAATTTGTGGCTCGAGAAAGAAAATCGTCTGACCGATAACTTTGGCGCCACCCTCGGTAAGGCGATTGATCAGTTCGGCGTGCAGGTCGCGCGGCCATGGCCAACGTCCGAGGTTGTTTATACTTTCATCGTCGATGGCGATAACGGCAATCTTTTCGGAAGGCGAGCGCTCGGTAGATCTTACGCCCCAGTCGTAGAAAGCCTGTTCGAGGCTTTGAAACGGAGGCGCACCCGAAAAGATCACTACCACGATGGTAATCAGGAGCCCGGCGAACCAGTCGCTACTCCAAAAACGGGTTTTCATACCGTCTCCATAATTTTAAATTATTATTGCTGCCTTGCAGCCTGGTGCGGTTTTTTGCAGGGTCCCCAACTCTATAAAACAGCTGATCGAATTTTTCATAGTATAGTATTCAATCGCTTGTGCGTTCACCATGAACTGGTTAACAGCCAGAATCCTCGCGTGCATCGAGTTTTATCGCGGTGGCGCTTAACTATTCGATTAGTGCGTGGTCAGGCGGACTCCAGGTCGCCGGGTTCGGCGGTGTCTACACCATCTCTCAATACGTAGGTTTCGATATCCTTTTCGTTTAACAGGAACGAGGCCGCCGAACTGCGCCGACCAGTGTCACAGTAGATTACGTATTTTTTCTGCGCATCCAGCGAGTTGGCCTTCATGCGCAGAAAAATCAAAGGGATATTAATACTGCCCTTGATATGCTTGGCCTTGTGTTCTGTCGGCAGCCGCACGTCGAACCAGACCGCGCCATCATCGACCAGTTTCTTGCCCTCGTCATAATCTACCCAGTTGAGCAGCGGTTCGTTGAGTAACGAATTGAAATCTTCCTTGTTGAGCCGCATCAAGTGGCCGTCTGTAAGCATGGTAATGGTTGCATTGCGTTTGCTGTCGGCAATCAGGGCTTCTTCGCCAAAACTGTCGCCTACCGACAGCGTCGCCAGTTTCACGCCATTTGGATTGGCGGGTGTCGAACGGGTCACCAGGCAACGACCTTCCTTGATTATGTAGAAATAGTCACCCTCGCTATCCTGCTCTATAACCTTTTCACCCGGGCTGAAGCTTACCGACTCCATACGCATGAACATCGCCTGGATATTAGCCGGGGGAATACGGTGAAAAGCCCGTGTCTGCAGAATCCGGGTCATCCAGTCGGTTTCGTCGTCTTCTTCGTCGACGCCTTCAACGGTATAGCTGCCGGTTTGATCCCAGGTCAGCATGATGTCGAGCATGTCGCTATTGATTCTGGTAACTACGGCGGCTGATTTGGCGCGTGCTGACAGCGGCCCGGGAAATCCATGGGCGAGCGGTTGCAGGCTCTGTGGAGTTCCTGCCTTGACTAGCTTGATGACTTTTTTATCATCGATCAGTTCGATTTCGCCTTTCAAGACGTAAACGTGGACTTTTTCCGTGTCCCCTTTCTTGAACAGATAGTGGCCAGGCTTTATCGATGTGGCCGAGATTTTCTTGGTTAACTCTTGGGCATTTTCAGGATTCAGGGAATTGATCGGTGAAAAAGACTTTATCTGTTTTGGATCAATTTCAAGGCTCATGTCTTATTCAGGAATCCTTCGCAAGCAGCGTTAGTGAACGGGTATTTTGGCGCTTGGTCCTCTATAAAGCAACTCTTGCACCTAAAATTTCGTAGCTGTGTCACATACCTGGTAACCCTATCCCGACTGGCTGGTTATATCGACGTAGAGCTTGAGTTTCTGTCCGGGTTGCAGGTATTTACCAACTCGATTCCAGCGTTTTATATCAGACACGCGGATGTTGAATCGATCGGCAATACGGTACAGCGAATCGCCTTTTCTGACCGTATACCTGAGCGCGTGTAGCGCATTGCTCGGCCGAGTCTGATTGATGCTGACAGTTTGAGTGGCGCCTTTGCGGGTCCAGACGACCAACTTCTGGCCGACGCTAAGTGTGTCGATCGGGGCGATACCATTCCACTTGGCGAGGGCACGAGTCGTAACTCCGTAGCTCCTCGATATGCCCCATAGACTTTGTCCAGAGCGTACGATGTGAACCTGCTTCTTGCCGCTGCGATTAGTGTTCTGGATGCTGCTGATACGTGAGTTTTGGCTTAGAGTGTAGGTATTCAATGACCGGGTCGCGGTCGGTACCATAAGGTATTTGCCGGCACGGATCTGGTTGCTGCGAATGTTGTTGACTTCCTTTATCAAAGCCACGGTACTGCGATACTTTTTCGAAATATGACTCAGGGTCTCGCCTTTCCTGATCTTGTGGCGTACCCAGTTGATACGTTTACTCGGTGGTACCTCGGCGACACCGATTTTAAATTGCTCCGCTTTTTCGCGTGGCAACAATAACCGGTGCGGACCCTTGGGCGCGGTTGCCCAACGATTAAAAGCCGGATTCAGCTGGTAGAGTTCGTTCACCGTAATCCCGGCAAGTTCAGCCGCCAGGGCCAGATCGATCTGACCATCCAGTTCGACGATTTCATAACTTACCTGGTTGGTCACCGGGATCAGGTCGAGCTGGTACTTGTCAGGATTGGCAAACAGTTCTCGAAGCGCGAACATCTTGGGTACATAGGCTCGCGTTTCATTGCGTATTCTTGTCAGATTCCAGAAATCAGTCGGACGTTTCTTTTTCCGGTTATAGCGCACCGCGCTGCGAATTTTTCCCGGCCCTGCGTTGTAGGCGGCGAGGGCCAGTTCCCAGTCACCGTCAAATTGTTGCGCCAGGCTATCTAGATATGAGATTGCCGCGTGAGTCGACTCAATGATGTCGCGACGCCCGTCATACCACCAGTTTTGTTTCAGGCCGAGGAAGCGTCCTGTGGAAGGAATTATTTGCCACATGCCGGAGGCACGTCCATGCGAGTAGGCGAAGGCCTGGTAAGCAGACTCGACAATAGGGAGTAATGCCAGTTCGCTGGGCAGGTTTCGTTTTTCAAGTTCATCGAGTACGAAAGGTAATATCGGGCGAGCGCGCTCCATGACGCGCCGCAGATAGCCTGGATGATCCAGGTACCATTTCAGCTGGGCTTTTACGCGTGCATTGTCTACCGGAGTCAGCTGCATGCCTTCCTGTAATCGAAACCAGGCGTTGTTTTTTCTGCTCTCCGCCAGCCGTGCCGCTTCACTTGCGGCCGCTGCCTCGGCTTCTGCACGTAACTTTTGCTGCAGTGCCTGCTCGGCAAGCTCTGCCTGAACTTCGATTTCCAGGTCGAGTGCTGCGTCGTCGCGTTGCTCAAAATCGAAGTAATCTGGCGAATCGTAGAAATCCAGTTCCAGCAACGCATGTCTGGTTGGTGTGGCGGTAGCATCCGGATAGCTCGCAGACTGGTCTGTCAGGCCCGTGAGCGGAGAAGCCTGAGCGGTAGCAGTCTGGCCTGCGGACGAAACCGTAGCATCGGCCTGTGCGTCACTGTCGTTTGCGGACTCGGGATTCAGACTTGAACAGCCAGTAACGACCAGTGCGACCAGTAGCGCGACCAGAGAACTCCGCTCCCCGCAAAGGGGCTTTTGCTTGAGAAACATTAGTATCGATCGCGCTATGTGGCTAGAATAAGTCAATTGTACCTTCCCAATCATAAGTTTTAAATGAGATTTTTGCGACAAACTACTGAAAGCAAAAGATTTGCCAATATTAATGAATGGTATTTTAGCAGAACAGGGCAATTTCTGTTCAAAGAGCTCAAAGAAAAAATCAGCCCGTTGCTGGCTACTACTTTTGGTTACTACGCATTACAGATTGGTTGCCCCGGGTTAGCCGCCCAATTACAGCGAAGTTGTCGTATCAAGCATCAGTTCACGCTCGATGAAACAGGCTCCCAGGCGCAAATTGCGGCGAACCCTTCGATGTTGCCGATTGCCTCGGATAGTGTTGATCTGGTTATCCTGATGCATCATCTGTCGAACACCAACGAACCACACGCGATGTTGCGTGAAGCGTTTCGAATTTTAATCCCCGAAGGCAAACTGATTATTATAGATTTCAATCCGGTGTCGCTGTGGGGGTTACGTCACTTTTGCCAGTCCTGGCTGGAGCATGTTCCGTTCAAAGGGCATTTCTATACCGTGAAACGTATCGACGACTGGATGCGACTACTCGGATTTGATCAGTATCGCCAGTTCAGAGTCGGCTATTTGCCACCTATTCAGAAGCCTTCTGTTACGCGCCACCTGAGCTGGTTGGAAAAGGGAACCAGAAACTGGATGCCCGTTTTAGGCGCACTCAATCTGCTGGTTTACAGCAAGAATATTTCGCCGTTGACTCCGGTACGGCACCGCTGGGTAACTCGCAAGATATTACCCGGGAAAATTGTCCGGCCGACTGTCGGTCGAGATATGAAATATGACCGCTAACCGGCTATGAGTGTTAAGGTTGTCATGTATACCGACGGCGCCTGCCGCGGTAACCCGGGGCCCGGCGGTTGGGGTGTCGTGCTGCGTTTCCAGGGTAATCATAAAACCCTGCAGGGATACGCCGCTGAAACTACTAATAACCGCATGGAGTTAACTGCCGTGATCGAGGGCCTGAAGGCACTAAAACGATCCTGCAAGGTTGAATTGTTTACCGATTCCAAATACGTCATGCAGGGACTAACCGAGTGGCTTGCAAAATGGAAAAGCAATGGCTGGAAGACAGCTGCTAGAAAGCCGGTGAAAAATGTCGATCTCTGGCAGCAGCTGGAAGCTGAAGTAGCGCAGCATGAGATTGACTGGAACTGGGTAAAAGGTCATGCCGGTATCGCGGACAATGAATTGGCCGATCAACTCGCAAACGCGGCTATAGATGAGAATTTACAGGCATGAGACAGATAGTACTGGATACAGAAACGACCGGGCTCGAGGTTACCCAGGGCCATCGAATCATCGAGATCGGCTGTATCGAGCTGGTAAACCGGCGGGTTACCGGAAACCATTGGCATTACTATATTAATCCCGATCGAGCAGTGGATAGCGGTGCGTTCGAGGTACACGGAATTAGTAACGAGTTTTTACAGGACAAACATCGATTTGCAGAGCTCGCCGAGGAATTCCACAGTTACGTGGCCGGTGCCGAACTGGTAATTCACAATGCGCCGTTTGATATTGGCTTCCTCGATAACGAATTAGCGTTACTCGATCCGCCGCTAGCATCTTTGAAGGAATGCTGTGGCATTCTCGATACTTTACTGTTGGCCCGGCAGAAGCATCCCGGGCAAAAAAATAATCTCGACGCTTTGTGCAAGCGCTACGGTATCGATAACAGCAACCGTAGCCTGCATGGCGCGCTGCTGGATGCGCGTATTCTGGCTGATGTCTATCTCGCGATGACCGGTGGGCAAACCAGCCTCGGACTGGAAGCGGAGCAGGGTGGGGGAACTGATGCCGAGCGGTGCGATTTACAGCGCATCGAGTCGGGGCTGCAGCTGCCGCTGTGGCGGCCTGATTCGGCCTCGCAGCAGGCCAACCAGGACTATATCGAGTTCCTCGCGGCGCAACACGACGATCCCGCCTGGAAGTAAGAAGATTCTAGCCGGGTTTGAGGATGCGTGCCTGATCGCGTTTCCAGTCTCGATCCTTGATACTGGCACGTTTATCGTGCGCTTTCTTTCCCCTGGCGATGCCAAGTTTCAGCTTCGCCCGACCTCGACTCCAGTAAGCGGCCAGCGCAATGAGAGTAAAGCCCTTGCGTTCCACCATACCCACCAGGCGATCGATTTCGTTGCGGTGAGCCAGCAGTTTGCGATTTCGGGTCGGATTCGGTTTGATGTGTGTCGAGGCGCTGTTCAGCGGGCTGATATGCGCGCCGGTTAACCATAGTTCACCGTTTTTCACTGAAACGTAGCTTTCTTTCAACTGCAGGCTGCCGTTACGCATACTTTTGACTTCCCAGCCCTCGAGCACGAGGCCGACTTCGATTTCGTCGTCGATGAAATAGTCGTGTCGCGCGGCGCGGTTCAACGCGATCGTGTTGTCGGGAGATTTACTTTTCTTCCTGCCCATTTTCGGGGAATCTCTGCTGGATGTGGCTGGCGGTGCATATTCTCGGGTTAATTCCCGTACAAGACAAGAGAATCCGCGCAATAGCGCCTTGAAACCTCACCGGCCTTCGCTATACACTCTCGCTCTTGCAATGGTGACCTGTTTCGGTCCCTTCGTGACAATTAGCTGTAAATCCCGCCAGGCCCGGAAGGGAGCAACGGTAGCAGGGACATTGGGTGCGGGGGTGTGCTGGATCAGGTCGCCGCCATTTTCTCAATCGAATGCCGAATCCCCATAAGATCTGAATGAGTTACCAGGTACTAGCGCGTAAGTGGCGCCCGGCCAATTTCAAGCAAATGGTCGGTCAGGAACACGTGTTGCAGGCACTGGTGAACGCGCTTGACAGTAACCGACTTCACCATGCCTACCTGTTTAGCGGAACCCGCGGCGTGGGTAAAACCACGATTGCGCGCATATTTGCAAAGTCATTAAACTGCGAACAGGGGGTCAGCTCCGAACCTTGCGGAAGTTGTGCTTCCTGTGTCGAGATCGATGAGGGGCGTAGCGTCGATTTGATCGAAATAGATGCCGCCTCTCGCACCGGCGTCGATGACATGCGCGAACTGCTGGACAATGTGCAATACGCGCCAACCCGGAGTCGTTTCAAGATTTACCTGATCGATGAAGTCCATATGTTGTCAAAGCATAGCTTCAATGCGTTGCTCAAAACCCTGGAAGAACCGCCGCCGCATGTAAAATTCCTGCTGGCTACTACCGATCCGCAAAAAGTACCGGTAACGGTGTTATCGCGATGCCTGCAATTCAATTTGAAGCGCATGTCGCGAGACCAGATCCTGTCGCAATTGCAGTTTCTGACAGAACAGGAAAAAGTGGCGGCGGAGCCGTCGGCGTTAACCCTGCTTGCCAGTGCTGCTGACGGCAGTATGCGAGATGCGCTTAGCTTGCTCGATCAGGCGATCGGCTATGGTGGAGGTTCGGTGCAGCAGGGCGCCGTCGAGTCGATGCTCGGTTCGATTTCGCGCGATTACCTGGCGCGGCTTTTTGACGCCTTGTCCGAACAGCAGGCGACATCCCTGCTGCAGGAGGCGCGCCTGGTGATCGAACATAATCCCGATTACCAGCGGGTTTGCGCCGAGTTGATCGCATTGCTACAGCAGGTCGCGCTGTATCAGCATGATCCGCAACTGGTAAACGACGATGAGTTCGCTGAAGAACTGTTGCAGAAATTCAGCGGCTGCTGGTCCGCGGAGGAAATTCAACTCTATTATCAAATTCTTTTACAGGGGCGCCAGGATTTGCTGATATGTCCTGACGCGGCTTCGGGTTTCGAAATGTTGATGTTGCGCTTACTGGCATTTACCCCTCAAACAGAGGCCGCGCGAGAAGATGTCGAATTACCCGAAGTAAAAAAAAAGCCTGAAATAAAACCGGAACCGGCGGTAACGTTAAGCGGCCGGGAGCAGCCCGGTACCGGGACACGAGCAGGTAACCAGCCAGATCACGGTTCGGATGTGCAGTCGAAGGTCACGGCCGATACCGATGTTTCAGCGGATTCGCCTCTCGACTGGCATGAACTTGCCTACGATTTAGGTCTTTCCGGGCTGGCCCAGGAAATAGTCGCCAACAGCCAGTTTATATCCTTTCAGGAAAGAATCTTAAAGCTGGAGTTGCTAACCGAGATATATGAACTTGCGACCGATTTGATCAAGGCGGAAATTAGGCAGGCCCTGGAACAAAAACTTGGGGTATCATTGCAGCTGGAATTAGTCGCGACGGTAACCCCCGCAGGGCAAACTCCATTGCAGGCAAAAGATCTGCGCCTGCAGCAGGAGCGGCTTGCAGCGATTGAAGCAATCAGGGAAGAAAAGATGGTAAAGAAACTACAGCACGCATTTGCCGCTAAACTTGATGAGGCAAGTGTGGTTAAGATTGAAAACAACAGTTAGTGGTGAGGTAGTCTGATGAAAGGTGCGCTCGGAGATATGATGAAAAAGGCGCAGGAAATGCAGGAGAACATGCAAAAGGCGCAAGCTGAACTTGCCAACAAGGAAGTCACCGGTGAAGCCGGTGGTGGCATGGTTTCGATAAAAATGCGTGGCACACACGAGGTTAACCGGGTCACTATTGATCCCAGTCTGATTGAAGAGGACGTGGAAATGCTCGAGGATCTGGTAGCCGCGGCGATCAACGACGCGGTGCACAAGGTTGAAAAAACAAACCAGGCAGCGATGCAGGAAATGACGGCCGGATTAAATTTACCTCCCGGTTTCAAATTACCGTTCTAATCGATGTCGTCATCCAGTCTTGACGAGTTAATTACGTCACTAAAATGCCTGCCGGGTGTCGGACAGAAATCCGCCCAGCGCATGGCCCTGCATTTACTCGAGCGTGACCGGGAAGGCGCAAAGCGCATTGCAGAGGCGATGTCGACCGCTCTCGGCAGCGTAAAACACTGTCAGCAGTGTCGTAATTTCTCGGATACCGATCTATGCGAAATCTGTAGCGATAGCGGGCGTGACCAGCGCACTCTTTGTGTGGTTGAGACCCCTGCCGATGTATTTGCGGTTGAATCGTCGGCGGGTTATCGTGGACGATATTTCGTGTTGTTAGGAAGGCTTTCTCCGCTCGATGGTTACGGGCCGGGTCAGTTGGGACTCGAAGAGCTCGAACAGCAGCTTGGCAAGGGAGCAATCGGTGAAATAATTCTCGCCACCAGCGCTACCGTGGAGGGGGACATAACCGCTCAATACATCTCCGATATAGCCGCGCGTTACGATGTCAAAAGCAGTCGACTGGCGCGGGGTATTCCTATCGGTGGCGAGCTTGAATTTGTCGATAGCGGAACCTTGTCAAGAGCCCTGGCGGGGCGTCAGCAAATTGATTAGAAATTTTCCCAGGCGGAGACAGGTATATGTCTGAAACAATATTTTCCAAAATCATCAAGCATGAACTGCCTGCAGATATCGTCTATGAAGACGACTCAGTGATGGCATTTCGCGATATCAATCCACAGGCGCCGGTGCATGTGCTGGTCATTCCCAAGGTCGAAGTTGCGACGGTAAACGATATCAAGCCCGAGCAGGCTGAACTGGTCGGCAGGATGGTGTTGGCCGCGCAAAAAATAGCCGCCGACGAAGGCATTGCCGAAGACGGTTTCCGGCTGGTGATCAATTGTAATGGCCACGGCTGCCAGGAGGTATTTCACCTGCACCTGCACTTGCTTGGTGGCAGGCAATTGCGGGGTATTTCGGCCAGCTAGGCGTCGCTGGCCTGGCTCAGAATCTTGTGGTAACTCTGCAGGCGAGAAGCCGCGATTTTTCCTGAGGCCGCCGCCTCGTTAACCGCGCAGCCGGGTTCGTTGAGGTGCAGGCAGTTATGAAAGCGGCATTGCTCGCCCAGAAGCCGAATCTCCCGAAACCCGTGGGCGATCGGACGTTCACTATCCACGAATGGACTGAAGCCCCGTACGCCGGGGGTATCGATTAAATCCCCGCCCACGGGCAAATGGTAGAGCCGGCTGGCGCGGGTCGTGTGGCGACCTTCTTCGTTCGCTGCGGAAATACTTGCGATTTTGATATCTTCCGCGGGCAACAACCATTGGGTTAACGATGATTTGCCTACGCCCGAAACACCGCTCAGTACCGAAACATGGTCGCGCAGTAGTTGTTTGAAACGTTCCATTCCGAGGTCGGTCTTGACGCTGGTGTGCAGGATTTCATAGCCCATTGGCTGGTAGATCCGCTGCAATTCGAAGGGATCGTCGCCGTGCGTAAGCAGATCGACCTTGTTTAGCAGAATGCATACATCGATTTGCTGCTGCTCTGCTGATAGCAGGTATTGATCGAGTAAGAACAGGTTCGGTTCAGGCGAAACCGAGAGGCAGACAAACAACTGGCTGATGTTAGCCGCGACAGAGCGAACCTGTCCAAAGCCATCGACACGCTGCAGCAAGCTGTCCCTGGGCAGTATCGCTATAACTCGATACCCCTGATTGGATGACGCTTCGATGGCAACGCGGTCACCGCAGACGATGTTGCCGAGGTTCGATTTAATCTTGCACTCTACGCTGCCGCTCGAATCGACTTCTACCAGGGTTTGGCCTCCCTGGTGGGAGACGACAATTCCGTGCTCATGGTCATCGCTTGCGCCAAGCGCATCCTGAGCCGCCTGAATGCGTTTGGACTGTTGTTGGCTAAGCCTGCGCTTCGCCATGCAGGAGTCTATTCATAAAAGATTAGTGGTGCCCGGGTACAGCATCTAGTGAGATGACCCGCCCGTGCCGATCGATTCCAGGTGATTGATCCGAATCGAGGAGGGTGGATGCGAATCATAGAACATAGAGTGGACTGGATCTGGTGTCAGCGTGCTGGCGTTATCCCGGTAAAGATTTACCAATGCCGAAATCAAGGCTTTGTAGTCGCTATTCGAATGCGCAAACTCATCGGCTTCAAATTCATGTTTACGCGATAACGCGGAAAACAGGGGGCTGACGAAATAAGTGAACACCGGCGTGACCATCATGAACAGCAGCAGCGCGGCGTGAGTAGACGCGATTTCCACCCCGAGCGAACTGTAAAACCAGTCGGATCGCATCAGCCAGGCCAGCAGCGCGAAACCGAGCAACGCAATTACGCTCGACAGTAACAGGGATTTTTTGATGTGATTACGTTTGAAGTGACCCAGTTCATGCGCCAGCACCGCTTCTACTTCGTTCGCCGACAATGACTCGAGCAGGGTGTCGTAGAAAACGATGCGCTTGTTCTTGCCGAAGCCGGTGAAGTAGGCATTGCCATGTGATGAACGGCGGGATCCGTCAACGACAAATACGCCCTGGCTTTGAAACCCGCAACGCTGCAATAGCTGTTCGATTCGGGCCTGCAGGGAAGAATCCTCCAGCTGGCTGAACTTGTTGAAAATCGGTGCGATGAAAGCAGGGTAGGCCCAGATCATGATCAGGATGAAACTCATCCACACCAGCCACGCGTATAGCCACCAGTTGGTGCCTGCCTGGTTCATCAGCCATAGTATTGTTGCCAGCAGCGGGACACCTATTACGACGATCAGGGCCGTGGTTTTTAACAGGTCCAGCAGCCAGGTTTTAACCGTCGTCTTGTTAAATCCAAAACGTTCTTCGATAACGAAGGTTTGATATAGCGAGAAGGGCATATTGAGGAGCGACGAGATCAGACTTAGTGAAAAGATTACTCCTATACCGGTAATCAGGGCAGAATACCCGTAGCCATACCAAAGCTGGTCGATAAGATTGATGCCACCTCCAATCGTCCAGATCAGCAACCACAGTGTTTCCCATGCGAGCATGAGTCTTCCCAGGCGTAACTTTGTGCAGCTATAGTCTGCCGCCCGGTGATGATCTTCGAGTGAAACCTTGTCCGCGAAAGCTTTGGGAACCTGTGCGTAGTGATGCTGAATATGCCTGATCTGACGTTGACTCAGCCACAGGCGAACAATTACTGAAGCGCCGACGAAGCTCAGGAAAATGATTGTGAACAACTGCATGCTGTAACCGGGGATGAAAAACTTGCTATAGTTTAGCGCAAATTAGCAACGCGTGAAGCCCGGAGAGCAAGATGACATTGGACGCCAACAATCTGATATGGATTGATCTGGAAATGACCGGTCTGGAGCCACAGCAAGATCAGATCATCGAGATCGCAACCGTGGTCACCGATGCCAATCTGGAGATACTCGCGCAGGGTCCCGTCATTGCAATCCATCAACCCGATGAAATCATGAACTCGATGGACGAGTGGAATACCAGTCATCATCGTGACTCCGGGTTAACCGATCGGGTCAGGAGCAGCAACAGCAGCATGTCCGAGGCGGAACGTGAGACACTGGAATTTCTGCGCCAATATGTGATCCCCGGCAAGTCACCGATGTGTGGCAACAGCATCTGCCAGGATCGGCGCTTTATGGCGCGCCTGATGCCGGAACTGGAGGCGTTTTTCCACTACCGGAATCTTGATGTGAGTACCTTGAAGGAGCTGGCACGATTGTGGCAACCCGAACTGGTCGGAGGCTTCGTCAAGAAAGGTGCGCACCTGGCGCTGGATGATATTCTCGAGTCAATCGATGAGCTGAAATATTATCGAGCCTGCTTTATCCGCCAGTAAGCTCCGCAGCCAGGGCAATTCGTTTCGGGTGCTATTAATTCTCAGCTCACCGATGCAGCTGTGCGTATCGCCTGGGTGGTTTTTGAAACAGGGCAATCAGGTAAATCAGGTAGCGTGCCAATTTTGTTCGCAGGCTTAAAGATTTCATAGTTGTGGCCGATTAGTGGGGGCAACACTAGTTTTATCAGCACACTGGGTTTGCTATGGATCTCGCCTCTCTAATAGGCATAATTTCAGGTATTGGCCTGATCGTTTCCGCGATCATATTTGGTGGGAACGTGCACAATTTTTTGAATATTCCCGGGGTCATGATAGTCATGGGCGGGACCATGGCTGCGACCTTGCTGACGTTTCAGTTTAAGGATGTGCTCACCGCCTTCAGGAGCGCTTATTTCGTCTTTTCGTCGCCCAAGCAGGATTCACAGGAGTTGATCAATACCATGATAAAGCTTGGTACCATCAGTCGACGCAAGGGCCTGCTGAGTTTGATGGATGTCAAGACCAGTTCACCATTCCTGAAACGGGTCTGTACCTTGATCGCCGATGCCGCCGACGAGGAAACTCTGCGCGCCGCAATGCGCACCGAAATCGAATCCATGCAAATGCGGCATTACATCGTGCAGGATGTGTTTCGCAAAATGGCTATGTATGCCCCGTCTTTCGGTATGCTCGGTACCCTGATTGGCCTGATCCAGATGCTTTCATTACTGGCCAGCCCGGATAACCTGGGGCCAGCGATGGCGGTTGCCTTGCTAACAACTTTTTACGGCACGTTACTGTCAACCGCCATATTCCTGCCGATTGCCGGCAAGCTGCGTTCGAGGACCCTCCTCGAAGTAATGAATTTCGAGATTATTTTTCAGGGCGCGGTCAGCATTCTGCAGGATAACAATCCTCTGTCGGTCTACGAGAAGCTGTCGTCATTCGTGCCCGCGAAAAAACGTAAACCCATGCAAAAACTAAGGCAGCGAAGCTAATGGTCGCGTACTTGACAAGATCTGACCTGGCAGGCCGATAATGTCTGCCGGATCACTCAGCGGAATGTTCGAAGACGAGGAGGGCGGTAATGCCTGGGTAGTTACCTTTGCCGATATGATGACGCTGATCCTGGTGTTTTTTATCCTGCTGTACACACTGGCTGATTTTGAAGATGAGTCGTACAAGCAGCTGGTCGAATCGATACAGGTGATTGATGGGGAGGGTAATCAAATCAGTGTTATCGACTTCGCTAATCGCAAGGGAAGAAACCCCGAGCCGCTGACAACGGTCGAAGACATGCTCGGGATGAATCCCGGTAATGTCCCGCTGCAGAATATGAAACCGGCGCTGGTAGCGGAAATGGAGAGCATGATCGACAGTACCGACCTCGCTGATAGCGTCGACCTGGCTTATAACGGTGACAAAATTGTTCTGCAAATTGATGGGCGTTACCTGTTTGACTCAGGACAGGCCGAACTGAAGGAACGTGCTCGCTTTATTTTTGCCAACCTGGGGCAAATGTTTCGTGACTACGCCGATTACAGCATTGCAATCAGGGGCCATACGGATGACCGAAACATAGGTACCCGGCAGTATCCATCTAACTGGGAACTGTCGGCGGTGCGTGCTACCACGGTGTTAAGGTTTTTTATTGATCAGGGCATAGACCCTGAACGCATGACCGCAACAGGTTATGCAGATTACTTGCCGCTGGTTGACAACGATAGCGTTGAAAACAGGGCCAGGAACCGGAGAGTTGAATTTGTTCTGGAAAAAGAAAAAGACGCTTGATGTGGCGCTCGATGCGCGCCATAACGATAATCGTGCGGCCTACCGGATCGCGCCGGATAGCTCTAATCCGGTAATAATTACGATTAAGGGCAATTCGTTCAATGCGCTTAACATCAGCGGCACGGGAATCGCGTTTCGTTCGCATGCCTTTGCCAAGGGAGCGTCTATTGCAGCGACGATTCGGTTGCCCAGCGAGGACCGGATTTTTCCGGTAATGCTCGAGGTTGTTGCCAGACAAAATGACCTGTGTCGGTGTAGTTTCACAGAAATTCACGAAGATGCTGAAAATCTACTACACTCCTATATACTCGACTTGCAAAAGCGAAAAATTAGACAGAATATCCGTCACTAGCGAGTCTGAAAATATCACCAGCTGTGATGGATTTTTAAAGCCGAAACTCTCTGAAATTTCAGGCATTTATTGAGACTATCTCTTAAATTGCATTGATTTTCAGATTGAAATCGGCGATGATACGTGGCTCATTGGCGGGATAAGAACTACCAAAGCCAAGTATCTGATTTACTCTATAATTTGGGAAAACGGTCTTGATTAAACAGCGCACGTTGAAAAATGTAATCCGCGCCATGGGCGTGGGCTTGCATACCGGCAAAAAAGTATATTTGACGCTGCGTCCGGCACCGATCGATTCCGGTATCCGCTTTCGTCGGATCGACCTGGAAACACCCGTTGAGATACTGGCTCGCCCGGAAAAGGTTGGTGGTACAAACCTGTCCACTACATTGGTGGAAAATGGTGTCCGTATTTCAACAGTAGAACATTTGTTGTCAGCCATCGCAGGGCTCGGCATCGATAATGCCTTTATCGATCTCACTGCCCAGGAAGTGCCGATAATGGACGGCAGCTCGGGTCCGTTCGTATTCCTGATTCAGTCAGCTGGCATCGTCGAGCAGAACAAGGCCAAGAAGTTTATCAAGATCAAGAAAACGATCCGTATCGAAGATGGCGACAAGTGGGTTGAATTCAAACCTTTCAATGGTTTTAAAGTTAGTTTTGAAATCGATTTTGATCACCCATTGTTTACCAAACAGAAACAAGTCTGCCAAATCAATTTCTCCACTACTTCTTTCGTCAAGGAAGTCAGTCGGGCACGAACTTTCGGTTTCCAGAAAGACATCGAGTTTCTTCGAGCCAACAACCTTGCGTTGGGTGGTAGTCAGGACAATGCGATAGTACTCGACGATTACCGGGTTGTGAACGAAGATGGTTTGCGTTACGACAATGAATTTGTCAAGCACAAGATTCTGGATTCTATCGGAGATCTTTACCTGCTCGGTCATAGTCTGATCGGCGCCTTTTCCGGTTGTAAATCCGGGCATGCGTTAAATAATCGACTTTTGCTGGCCTTGCTCGAGGACCGGGATGCCTGGGAGGAGATCACCTTCGAGGATGCGTCCACGGCACCGATTTCCTATGCTCAACCGGTTGAAGCGACGGTATAGGTAAATCCGTGAATATACTCTTCCTGTCATCAAACAGAGGCCAGATTTGCGGGTTAAACCTCGCCAAACCGCTGCATCTGTTGGTGCTGGCTGGATTTATCGCTTTGGTGGTGTCGGGCCCTGTCTACTGGGGGTACACCCTCAACCCGGGTCAGGATAATCAGGCCCTTATCGACGAATGGCAGGCGGATGTGCATCGTCAGCAGGTAGAGTTGAAACATATTCGTGAAGAAGCTGATGCGGATATCGATGCGCTCTCGTCACGCATTGGCCTGTTACAAGCCCATGTAATGCGACTCGATGCCCTGGGGCGTAAACTGGTGCATATGGCCAGCATCGATAAGGCCGAGTTCGATTTTGACAGTATCCCGGCCATGGGTGGTCCGGAGACCAATTCAAACAAGGTTTTCGAGCTCGATGAACTATCGCAGGCTATCGAGGAACTAAGTTCGAAGCTGGAAGACCGCGAGAATCAGTTAATCGTGATGGAGAATCTGGTTCTGGATGAAAATCTGAAGAAAGAAGTTGAACCCAGCGGTCGGCCAATCACCAAAGGCTGGTTATCGTCCTATTACGGTATGCGTACGCATCCTCTCTCTGGCCGTCGAGAAATGCACAAGGGCATAGACTTTGCCGGCAAGCTTGGCGGACCGGTAATCGCTGTTGCCAAAGGAGTGGTGACTTACGCAGGCAAGCGCTACAACTATGGTCAAATGATAGAAATTGCCCACGGCAACGGATACTCTACCCGCTATGCGCATAATTCGCGCCTGATGGTTTCGGTGGGTGACACAGTTGAAAAAGGCTTTCAAATAGCTGAAATCGGTTCGTCGGGTCGTTCTACCGGGCCGCACGTGCACTTCGAAGTGTTAAAAAATGGACGTCAGGTAAATCCCGTGCGATTCATTCGTGCTTCGAACTAACCGGGGACGCCTTTTTCCACCAGCCTGCTTGAAACTTTTCAAGTAACCTCCAACTCTAGATACCAAATCTGTTAAAGCAGTCGCCCGATGTTGTCCAAAATCACAAAAACCCTGTTCGGCACCCGTAATGACCGAATCATCAAGAAGCTCCAGCAGCGCGTCCATGGAATCAACAAATTCGAGCCCGAGCTGCAGGCCCTGGATGATGATCAGTTAAGGCAGAAAACCGACCAGCTGAAAAAACGCTATGCAGATGGTGAAACCCTCGAGCAACTGCTCGATGAAGCCTTTGCTGTGTGTCGAGAAGCCTCGGTGAGAGCCCTGGGCATGCGTCATTACGACGTGCAGTTGGTCGGTGGCATGATACTGCATAATAACCAGATAACGGAGATGCGCACCGGTGAAGGTAAAACCCTGGTCGCAACGCTGCCCGCATATCTTAATGCGCTTAGCGGGAAAGGTGTTCACATAGTGACTGTGAACGATTACCTGGCGGAGCGCGATGCCGGCTGGATGGGACAGATTTATCAGTTCCTCGGTCTGAGTGTCGGTGTGGTGTTGAGCTCGATGGAATACGCTGCCAAACGTGAAGCCTACCAGGCTGACATTACCTACGGAACCAACAACCAGTTCGGTTTCGATTATATGCACGATAACCTTTGTTTCTCGCTCGAAGAACGGGTGCAGCGTGAGCTGAATTACGCCATCGTCGACGAGGTCGACTCGATTCTTATCGATGAGGCGCGTACACCGTTGATTATCTCCGGCCAGGCTAGCGATAGTTCCGAGTTGTACAGCCGCATTAACGCCATCATTCCCGGTCTGGTCAAGGTCGAGGTGGAGGATGGACCGGGCGACTACAGCGTCGATGAAAAATCCAAGCAGGCCTTTCTGACTGAATCAGGTCACGACACTGCCGAGCGGTTGATGATTGAGGCTGGTCTGCTGAATGAAGGGGAGAGTCTGTATGATGCGGCCAACATCATGCTGGTGCATCATTTGACCGCGGGCCTGCGCGCGCACGCGCTATATAACCGGGATGTCGAGTACCTCGTGCAGGACGGAGCAGTTGTAATCGTCGATGAGTTTACCGGACGTACGATGCCCGGTCGGCGCTGGTCCGATGGTTTGCACCAGGCGGTTGAAGCGAAAGAAGGGGTTAGTATTCAAAACGAAAACCAGACCATCGCATCGATAACCTTTCAGAACTACTTCAGGCTGTACAACAAACTCGCCGGGATGACCGGCACCGCCGACACCGAAGCTTTTGAGTTCCAGCAAATCTACGGGCTCGAGGTTGTCGTCGTCCCCACCAATAAGGAAATGGTGCGTGAAGATCTCGGCGATCTCATTTACCTGACGGCAAAAGAGAAATTCGATTCAATTATCGAGGATATCCGCGATTGTGTCGGGCGCGGGCAACCGGTATTAGTGGGTACGACTTCCGTGGAAACTTCCGAGTACCTCGCCGGATTACTGGATAAGGCGAAAATCAAACACCAGATTTTGAATGCCAAGCAGCATGAACGTGAAGCCAAGGTTATCGCCGATGCAGGTCTTCCCGGCACGGTAACTATCGCGACAAATATGGCGGGACGAGGCACGGATATTGTGCTGGGTGGGAATCTGGAGGTTCAGCTGAAGGAGATTGCAGAGGATCAGCAGGAATCGCGTGCCCAACTGACGGCTGATTGGCAGCAACGTCATGACAGGGTGATCGAAGCGGGTGGACTGCATATCATCGGCACGGAGCGCCACGAATCACGACGCATCGACAACCAGTTGCGTGGACGCTCGGGACGCCAGGGTGACCCCGGTTCTTCCCGCTTTTACCTCTCCATGGAAGATAGCCTGATGCGTATATTTGCCTCCGAAAAGGTGGCCGGTTTGATGCAAAAGCTGGGTATGGAAGAGGGGGAAGCGATCGAGCACCCCTGGGTTAGTCGGGCGATAGAAAACGCCCAGCGCAAGGTCGAGGCACATAACTTCGATATCCGCAAACAATTGCTGCAGTACGACGATGTCGCCAACGACCAGCGCAAGGTGATTTATCAGCAACGCAACGATTTGCTGCACAGCGAGAGTATTACCGACGCGATTGCAAACATGCGCAAGGATGTCCTGCAGGCTATCTTTCGCGGCCATGTGCCGGTGAACTCGATCGATGAGCAATGGGATATTGCCGGCCTTGAACAGTCGCTGAGTAATGAATTTGGTGTCGACTTGCCAGTCCAGGCATGGCTCGACGATGACGACAGTATCGACGAGGCATCTATTTACGATCGAATCCTGGAAAGTTTCGAACAGGCTTACCAGGCCAAGGCCGATATGCTGGGCAACGAGTTACTGGTGCGACTGGAAAAAGAAATCACCTTGATGATTCTGGATCGCCACTGGAAAGAACATCTGGCGGCAATGGATTACCTGCGCCAGGGGATAGGACTGCGTGGTTATGCGCAAAAAAACCCGGTACAGGAATACAAGCGCGAATCATTCGAAATGTTCACTAATATGCTCGAGGGGATTAATTACGAAGTTGTGCAGGCTCTGGCCCGGGTTCAAATTCGCGGCGAAGAGCAGGTCGAGGCGCTGGAGCAAAGCCACCAACCCGATCAGAGCATCAAGATGGAGCATGCCAACGCGCAGAATCCACTCGATGACGGGCAATCCGAGGATGAGCATCAGCCCTTCGTGCGTAAGGATCCCAAGATAGGTCGTAACGAACCCTGCTGGTGTGGTTCGGGTAAAAAGTTCAAGCAATGCCACGGTAAACTGTAGAGATTGCGCAGATGGCCGTAGGATTGAAACCGCCAGCCGCCCTGCATCCGGTAAAAGGTATTCGTCTTGGCTCGGTACATTGTGGCATCAAGCAGGATACAAACCTTCAGGATCTGGTCCTGGTTGAAATAGCAGAAGGATCCAGTGTCGCTGCGGTGTTTACCCGCAACCGCTTCTGTGCCGCTCCGGTAACCGTTGCACGTCAGCATTTGGCAAAAGTCCCGGCCGCTCGCTATCTGTTGATAAATTCCGGTAACGCAAACGCCGGTACCGGTAATGACGGCATTGATGCCGCTGAGCTGACCTGTGCCGCAGTCGCGCAGGTTGCGCAGGTGGATCCCGCCGCGGTGTTGCCATTTTCAACCGGTGTGATAGCGACACCATTACCCCTTCAGGAAATCATCGAGGCGGTTCCGGCGCTGCATGGATCATTGCAAGCCGACGGCTGGTTGCAGGCTGCGCAGGGGATCATGACCACCGATACCTTACCCAAGGCGTTTAGTAAACGGCTAATGATTGACGGTCAGCCGGTGTCGATAACAGGCATAGCGAAAGGTTCGGGCATGATCAAGCCGGATATGGCGACCATGCTGAGCTATGTCGCGACCGATGCACTCATCGAACCGCAGGAACTGCAGACCCTGCTGCTACAGTTGGTCGCAGGATCGTTTAACTCGATCACGGTAGACGGCGATACGTCGACTAATGACGCTTGCGTATTGATCGCCACGGGCGCCAGCGGCGTATCTTTATCCGGTCATAACGATGAATTTGGTGCCGCGTTGCGCGAAGTATTCGAACAACTCGCACAGGCCATTATTCGTGATGGAGAGGGCGCTACAAAGTTCGTTACCATCGAAGTGCAGCAAGCCCTGAGTGAGGAGGATGCAAAAGAAGTCGCTTATTGCATCGCCCATTCACCACTGGTTAAAACCGCGCTGTTTGCCGCAGACGCTAACTGGGGGCGAATCCTGGCTGCAATCGGCCGTGCCCGGGTCGAAAGTCTGGATATCGACCGTATAGATCTCTATCTCGGCGCTACCTGTTTGCTAAGGAACGGTTTGCCTGATCCCGGGTATACGGAGGCGATGGGACAGGCGGAAATGGATCAGCAAGCAATAACCATACGCGTCAACCTGAACCAGGGCACTGCCGCTGCCAGGATATGGACTACAGACCTGTCTTACGATTACGTCAAGATTAATGCCGAATATCGAAGTTGAATCTTCGCTGGTTAACCCGGACGAGCTTGATGACGACTATATTCATGTGGTTGCGGCAATTATCTGGAAGCAGGGTAGTGCCGGGCAATTTTTTAATCTCGCGTCGCCAGACGGGCAAGCATCTGCAGCACTACTGGGAGTTACCCGGTGGCAAAATGGAAGCTGACGAGTCACCGCTACAGGCGTTGCGACGAGAACTGGTCGAAGAAATCAATATCAGGGCCATCTCGGCAACACCTTTCATGCAGGTTTATCATCGTTATCCTGAACGGAACATTCTGCTGGATACCTGGGTCGTCGATAAGTACGACGGCGATGTCACGTCACGCGAGGGACAGGCGCTCAACTGGATAGATTGCGATCAAATAAGCGATTACCGGTTTCCGGATGCCGATCTGCCCATTCTTGATGTGTTAAAGCGGCGCTAAAAACGACCGTTTTGCATGCGCGTCAAAGGGAACAGCGGGACAATAGAAATTCTACATTTTCCTTGACCTGCGTTGGCGGAGTGTCCCCCGAACTCGGTTGCATGAATCTGACCGAGTAACGATGCTTGCCGGCGCTAATTTCCGGGTACACCAGCTTGCCGGTATCGATGCTGATACGAACTAACTGGTTAGATTGCTTGGTATCGAGAGACTTTTGATAAAAGCCGTTTTCAGCAACTACTGTCTCTGCGATAGCGCTGTCACGAATAGAAGTGAGCACCAGTTCAATGACTTCTTCCAGCTCTCGATAGGGGGTAGCCCATTCCTGTAAATCGGACACGCGCTGTTGATGCGTTTTATTGAGCCAGAAGCGTAGCTGGGGCAGATCAAAATCGCATGAGCCACCGGGTATCGATACGCGTTGTTTGATGCCAAGCAAAAAATCGTCACGTTTGAGATGTTCACCCAGCTTGCCATCGAGATGATGTATCCTGGTCAACGAGTGTTTTTGCTTGCTTAACACCAGGTCCAGCTTGGAGTGATCGATTCCCTGGTGTTTTGATAATGCCTTGAGAGCGCCGTGCTGGCGTTCAAGCTCTTTCATCAATTCCTGCTTCAAATCACCGCGTTCCAGTAATGCGGTCAGTTCGAGTATAGTCAGCAAGGCGCTGTAGGCGCTCCAGTCACCCTTCAGCGCTTCGAAATAGTGAAACCTGTTCATCAGGGTTTCGACGCGAAGGTACATGCGTATGCGCTCGTTTAGCGGCTGCTCGAAAGTCTGGTATTTAACTGGCATTGCTCATGAAATAATGCGGAACCACCCAAGTATAGCCGAAAACAGGGGGCATATGTCTATGCCGAATCGACTGTAGAATGATACAGTGCCTTAGCTGGCGGATAGTTGCAGGTAGAGCTGGTGTAAAGCCTCGACCTGTGACTCGAGTTCGGTGGCATTTGTACTGTTGTCTACAATATCGTGAGCCCGTGCCAGTCGCTCGGAATTACTCAATTGCTGGGCGAGCATGCTACGCGCAAGGGGTTCATCGATATGGTCACGTTTTAGCAAGCGCTCGATCTGGATTTCCGCTGGACAATCAACCACCAGAATTCGGTCCACCAGGGACTGAAAATTGGTTTCGAACAGCAATGGAACGACAACCAGGACGTAGTTTGCCTTGCCGTGCTCGAGAATAGCATCGTGACTGCGGCGATAGACCAGTGGATGCAGGATGTTTTCGAGCCAGGTTTTTGCGTCCGGTTTGGTGAAAACGATCTCGCGCAGTTTTGCTCGATCGATTTGTTCATCCGGCCCCATGATACTGTCACCAAAATGATCGCAAACCTGGTCGTAAGCAGATTCACCCGGCTCGAGCAACTCGCGACTGATGACGTCAGTATCGATGATCGGGACACCGAACCCCGCAAACAGGTTGCTGACAGTGGTTTTACCCGCTGCGATGCCTCCCGTAAGTCCAACAGTAAACACCGGATTCGCGCTGCTTAAAAGCGGAAAAGAGAGGTGTAAAAATGCATTAGCTCGTTACCCCAGAGCAGGGTTATCCAGCCAGCCGCCGCGAGGTAAGGACCAAATGGAATCTGGGTGCCGCGTTCGGTTTTGTTTAACAATATCATGCTAATACCGATTGTCGCCCCAACCACGGAAGAAGTCAGTATTACGACGAACAGCGGTTTCCATCCCAACCAGGCCCCCAGCATTGCAAGTAGTTTGAAGTCGCCGTGCCCCATGCCTTCCTTGCCGGTAACAAGTTTGAACAGGATAAATACCGTCCATAAACTCAGGTAGCCTGCCATCGCGCCGATAACACTGTCTTCAAGGCTGACGAATACATCGAACAGTGAGAGTAGAATGCCGAGCCATAACAGGGGGAGCGTTATACTGTCAGGCAATAGTTTATGCCCAATATCGATTCCACTTGCAGCGATCAGGCACCAGGTGAGAAACAATGCAGCCAGGGTTTCTAAGCTGACGCCGAAATGCCAGCCGATAATTACCGAAACAATACCGGTAAAGGCTTCGACTAGTGGATATTGCGCTGAGATCGACTCGCCGCACGACGAGCATTTGCCACCTAGCACCAGGTAACTGATTATCGGGATGTTTTCCAGAAAAGTGATTTTATGCCCGCAGCTACCGCAACGTGAACGCGGTACGCTGAGGTTGAATTTTTCTAATTCGGTTTCGTTGGCCTGATCCAGGAACTCGAGACAGTCATGCCGCCATTCGCGCTGCATCATCACCGGTAGTCGGTAAATAACAACATTGAGGAGGCTGCCGACAACCGATCCGAGAACGAACAGGGTGCCAAGGAAGAGAACCGGTTGCTGTTCAAACAGGGAAATAATGTGATCGAACAAAAAGCTGCCCTTACACCACGGATCCGAGTTTGAAGATAGGCAGGTACATAGCGACAATAAGGCCACCCACAAGGACACCGAGTACAGCCATGATAAGTGGTTCGAGTAGTGAGGTTAACGCGTCAACCGCATTATCGACTTCATTCTCGTAAAAATCAGCCACCTTCGCCAGCATTGCGTCAAGCGAACCGGCTTCTTCACCGATGGAAACCATTTGAATTGCCATGTTTGGAAACAGTCCGGTATTGCGCATAGAGGTTTGCAGCTGCGTACCTTGCGATACCTCGTCCTTGATCTTTAAACTGGCTTCGTAGTAGATGATATTACCGGAAGCACCAGCCACCGAATCCATCGCCTCCACCAGAGGTACACCGGCGGCAGACATGGTTTCCAGGGTTCGGGTAAATCTTGCGATAGCCGATTTGGTCGCAATTTCACCAACCACCGGCGCCTTCAACGCCACTCGGTCGACCCATTTCTGCAACTTGGGAGAGGTCTTTTTAATTCTCAGGAACAGCGTCACGCTGCCTGCGATGGTGCCTGCGATTACCCACCACCATTGCTGCATAAATTCGGAAAGGTCGATCACGAATCGAGTCAGCGCCGGTAAATCGGCGCCAAACGAGGAAAACAGGTCTTCGAATTGGGGCACCACGAATACCAGCAGAATAACGGTTACGACAAAAGCGATCACCAGTACGGCGATCGGATAGAACAACGCTTTCTTGACTTTCGCCTTCAGCGCTTCGACCTTCTCTTTGTAGGTAGCCAATTTATCGAGCATTGTTTCCAGTGCACCCGATTGCTCGCCGGCATTGACCAGGTTGATGAACAGCTGATCAAAATAAAGCGGATGCTTTGACAGGGCTTCAGCCATGGATACACCGCCCTCGACTTCACTCTTGATGGCAAAAATCAATTTTTGCATGGACGGCTTATCGTTGCCCTCACCGATAATCTCGAAGGACTGCACCAGTGGCACACCGGCCTGCATCATGGTGGCTATCTGGCGCGCGAAAATCGCGATATCGGAGGGTTCGATTTTTTTCGCGCCACCGAACAATGGTTGCGGTTTTTTCTTGACCTTGGTTGGGTTAACACCCTGTTTGCGTAGCTCGTTCTTGGCGAGTGTATCGCTGAGTGCGAAAATTTCACCTTTCACCTTGCCGCCGGCACGGTTGGTGCCTTCGTAGGTGAATTCGACTTTTTCTACCGTCTTAGCTTTAGCTGCCATTGTTTAATCCTTAGTTACCCGGTTTGCTTCTTCGAGGCTTATCACGCCCTGCATAATCTTTTTCAGGGCGGATCGACGCAGATCGTCAATGCCTTCCTTTCGCGCCTGGTCCGCCAGGTCGATTGAATTGGCGCCTGACATGATCAGACGTCCCATCTCCTCGGAGACACCCATGACCTGGTAAATACCGACTCGGCCCTTATAGCCATCGGTGCACTTGTCGCAACCCACGGCCTTGTATATCTTAAAATTATCTGCGAGATCTTCCTTGGTAAAACCTTCCTTGAGCAATACTCCTTTTGGCAGATCATCTTCTTTTTTACAGTCGCCACACAGGCGCCTGCCGAGCCTCTGCGCAATAATAAGGTTGACCGAAGTTGCGATATTAAACGCCGGTACGCCCATGTTCATCAAGCGGGTCAGGGTTTGCGGGGCGTCGTTGGTATGCAGTGTGGACAGCACCAGGTGGCCTGTCTGGGCAGCCTTGATGGCGATGCTGGCGGTTTCGAGATCACGAATCTCACCCACCATGATGATATCGGGATCCTGGCGCAGGAAGGCTTTCAAGGCTTCGGCAAAGGTAAGGCCTACCTTGTCGTTTACATTGACCTGGTTGATTCCCTCGAGGTTGATTTCTGCCGGATCTTCAGCCGTCGATATATTGGTTTCCGGAACATTCAGGATATTGAGGCCCGTGTACAGCGAAACTGTCTTACCGCTTCCGGTAGGTCCGGTTACCAGGATCATGCCGTACGGATTTGCCAATGCATCCATGTAGAGCTGTTTCTGCTCCGGCTCGTAGCCGAGAGCGTCGATACCGAGCTGGGCGCTCGACGGATCGAGAATACGCAGCACAACCTTTTCCCCGAACAGGGTGGGGCAGGTATTGACACGAAAATCGATGGCGCGCTTTTTCGATAGCTTGAGCTTGATACGGCCATCCTGGGGTACGCGGCGCTCGGAGATGTCCATGCGCGACATGACCTTGACGCGAGCGGTTAACTTGGCAGCTATCGCTATCGGTGGCGAGGCAACTTCGGACAGTATGCCGTCGATGCGGTAGCGCACTCGGTAGCGCTTTTCGTAGGGTTCGAAGTGAATATCCGAGGCGCCCTTGTTAATCGCATCGAGCAGAATCTTGTTCACGTATTTGACGACCGGCGCATCTTCGGCATCGGCAGCGGTAGGACCTGTCTGTTCTTCTTCTTCACCGCCGATATCGAGATCTTCGAGATCATCATCGAGCATGTCGCCCATGCTGCCCATGTCATCATCCATCGTGCTGACAGCCTTGTCGATAAATTCAACGAGCTGATCTTCCTGCACCAGCACAGCTTCGGTGGAGAGGCCGGTTGCAAACTTGAATTCGTCGAGCGCCTGGGTGTTGGTTGGGCTCGATATGGCGATATAAAGCTTGTTGCCACGCTTGAACAGCGGTATCGCGCTGAGCTTGGTAATCAGTTTTTCTTCGACCAGCGAGAATGCCGCCATCTCGATGTCCATCACGTTCAGGTCAAAAACCGGCAAACCGAATTCCTGCGACGAAATCATAGCGACTACGTTTGACGGGACGATCTTGTTTTTCACCAGGTAACTGGTGAGTTGCACACTCTCCTTGTTGGCAGTCTCGACGGCTTCTATCGCGGTAGCTTCGTCGAGGTGATTGTCAAGAACCAGCTTGCGCGCGATTCCGGTTAGATTCATGTTGGTTGCGGCCATAAAGAAGTCTTTATTGTGAGATTCGGATTGTTTAACCAAACTCAAAGTATATTATAGTTTCACGGTATTACTGAGATATCTGCTTACTAATTAAAGCACAATAATGCCTAAAGTCGATAAAATTTGATATTGAACGATTTCTCATGAAATCAGGTGTTTATTGGGCAAGTTTAAATCAGTTTATTAATAATCTACTGGGGCTTTATCGGACCCGCGCGAGACCTGCGTGGCCTACACCCGGAGGCCGGGATTCACTGTTAAACTGTAGCCATGACCGGTTAGCGGAATCCTGAACTGGTGAAGATAATCCATCTGCACTGTTGAAGCTGTGTTGTAACTTACGTGGAACGGGGAGTATTGCCTGACACAACTGTCAACATTTGACAAATATGTCAGATATTGCGCCCCGGTCAAACGCTATAAAATCATCCGGGAATTCAAGAAAATATCATAACCATTTGAATTTTCTGAGATTATCTGGATTTATAGATAATTGGCACAGCAACTGCATAGTTAAAACCATGATTCGGCTGTTCCGTTTCAGTCTGGCTTCGGCCAAGTAAAAAATTTTTTTTAATGAGGAATTTATAATGAAAAAAGTACAATCTGGTTTTACATTGATTGAATTGATGATCGTAGTTGCGATCATCGGTATTTTGTCTGCCATAGCACTGCCGGCCTATCAGGATTACACGATCCGCACCAAGGTTTCGGAAGGTGTACTTGCCGCTAGCGCGATCAAGATCGGCGTAGCCGAATCATTCGCTGACGACGCCCTGGTTGGTGTTACCGCTTTTTGTGCCGGTTTACCGAATAACACGACCGACAAAATTTCCTCTGCTACGTGTGCCGGTGCAGGTGTAATTACAATTGTAATGGGTGGTATTACGCAGTTGGCTGCCGCCGAGAATACTATTGTATTCAACCCGCTGATTGGCGGCGCAGCACTGGTTGCCACCGCGCAGGGCAGCATCACATGGGACTATGCTACTAATACCACCGTCCTGCCACAATACCTGCCTGGCGAATGCAGACCATAATTTGGTCAAACCAACCTCATTTAGTTAGCTAAATGAACCAAGAGGGGGCGAGACCCGAAAGTCTCGCCCCCTTTTTTTTTGGTTTGAATCCGTGGCGAGTTTTAGTCAAGTCTGATGTTAGAGCCACTGAATCTGGCGACGGACAAGATATTGGCGGTGGATGATCAACTGAAACGACGGATATTAAGACTTTTCACAGCACTTGCCAGATGCTGTCATCAATAACCCTGCAGACTCTTATTTTTTCAATTTCAGTTTGTCGATACGGTAACGCAACTGACGCAAGGTTATGCCGAGTGCGCGTGCCGTGGCCGACTGGTTCCAGCGATTATCTTCGAGTGCATTTGCGATTTGTTCCTTTTCGAGGTTCTGCGTCATTTCGCCGAGACTGGCGGGGCTTTCCTGAGCGCTCTTGCTGATCTCCGGTAACTGCAGGTCTTCAGCCTCGATCAATTCTTCCTCGCATAATGCCAGCGCACGTTCCAGGATATTTTCCAGTTCGCGCACGTTGCCGGGAAAAGGGTAGTTTTGCAGTGCGGCCGCAGCCTGATCGTCGATCCTGACCTTGCTCGCATTTTCATAGTTATGCTTTTCGATCAGGTAGTCGGCCAGCTGCGGGATGTCTTCAGCGCGTTCGGCGAGTGTGGGTACCGTTATTCCGATCACGTTGATGCGGTAGTAAAGGTCCTGGCGAAAACTGCCGTCCGCGACCATGCTTTCGAGGTCCTTGTGCGACGCGCTGATTATGCGCACATCGATTGATTCTTCCTGTTGTGCACCGACCGCGCGGATCGATTTTTCCTGGATCACGCGCAACAGCTTGACCTGCATGGCCAAGGGCAGGTCTGCTATCTCGTCGAGAAACAGGGTGCCGCCGTGGGCCGCTTTGAATAACCCCTCGTTGTCGCTGCTGGCCCCGGTAAAACTGCCCTTGCGGTGTCCGAACAGTTCGCTTTCCATCAATTCCGACGGAATTGCACCGCAGTTGACCACGATAAACGCGGCCTGGGCGCGTGAACCCTGCAGGTGAACCTGACGCGCGACCAGTTCCTTGCCGGTACCCGAAGCACCGCAGATAAAAATCGGTGCCTGGCTGCGCGCGAATTTCGCGATCGAACGCTTGAGTTCGAGCATCAACTCGGAATCGCCGATAATCTGATACTTTTCATCTGAAATATTACTCGCGAGCTGGGGTGAGCTCGGCAGGGTAAGCGCCTTGTCGACAAGGTTGCGCAGCGTTTCCAGCGAAACCGGCTTGGAAACGAAGTCGAACGCGCCACATTTCATCGCCTTGATCGCGAGATCGATACTGCCGTGTGCGGTGATAGCCGCGGTTGGCGTATTCGGGCAGTGCTGCTGTATATGCTCAACCAGAGCGATACCGTCTCCATCCGGTAGTTTCATGTCGGTTAAACAGAGATCGAAGGTTTCGTCATGCAGCAGACGCGTTGCGTTGTTGTAATCCTCGGCACTGCGCGTTTCCAGTCCCATGCGCAGCAGGGTAATCTCGAGTAACTCACGGATATCAGGCTCGTCGTCGACGATTAAGACACGCTGTTTGCTCATCAGTCGGCCTGCCTGTCCGGATCGGTTGCCAGCGAGGTCATCTGCAGGATAAAGCTGGTGCCATCGTACTCATTGTGTTTGGCCGCAATAAACGCGTTATTGAGTTCGCACAGTTGCCCGACTATATATAAACCCAGCCCCGATCCCTGGTGACTGGTGGTGTAAAACGGTTCGAAAATCTGGTCGAGGATGTCATTGTCGATGCCCGGTCCCTGGTCGGCTATCTCGATACACAACGGATAGGCCAGCGAGGCGAAGGTCCGGATGATAATCGGCTTATCCATGTCTCCATGCACGCAGGCGTTGGTGCAAAGGTTGGTCAGAATTTGCGTCAGGTGGCCGCCATCGAATTGCATACCTGTATTCTCCGCATCAATTTCAAGTACGAAGGAATCAGGTTTGGCCAGCCCCGATTGGCAAAAGTCGTCGATGAATCCGGGTAACCAGGTACTCAGGTCGATCCACTCTTTCAGCGTCGAGCCGCCGCGCGAGATTTCCAGCACATCCTCGATAATATTATTGATACGCGACGTATGCAGATTGATGATTTCGATCATGCGCTGATCGGCTTCACCAAATTCTTCATTTTCATTGAGCAGCTCGGCCGCGTAGGAAATGGCGCCCAGCGGATTCCTGATTTCATGAGCGATGCTCGCCGTCAAATGACCAAGAGAAGCCAGTCTTGCCTGCTGCATGCTATCCCGTATCGAGGACACGTCGTTTAAAAAAATCATCGTGTTTGGCTGGCCCTCACTTTGCAGTTCGCGAAAACTGATCTGGATATTGTCAATGCCCATATCGGCAAGCTGAACTGTCGAATCCTCGCTTGAAATATTTCGCCAGGATTCCAGTGCTGATAGTAGCTTGGGACAGTCTTTTTGCAGCGAAAAAGATTTGTTATTGGCGATGTGTAGCATATCCAGTGCAGCCTGGTTGATGTTACGGATTTGATCGCTGCGGTTAAGTACGATAACCCCGGCCTGCAGATTTTCGATGACTTCCTGGTTCAGGGCCGATAACAGCGCGACGTCGCGTTCGCGTTGCTGGATCAACTTTTCGCTACTGCGTACTCGCATCATTAGCTTATGCGTAACAATAGCGGTTGCAATCAGGCTGGCGCCGAGAATACCGACCTGGGTTGAGGTGCCGGTGTAGCCCGGTATATTGATGACCGAGTAAACATGTTCGGCGAGTAAACCGATCGAGGCCAGCGATGCAAACAGGATTGCCGTTGCCTGTTCGGTGAGTAAACCGCTTATCGCAACTGAAATGATCAATAGCATGCCCAGACCGCTGGAGATGCCGCCGCAGGCATGCATTAACAGGATGATGATAATGGTGTCACTGTAGACCTGCAGCGATATCTGGCTCTGAAAGCCGCGTCGTTCGATCCAGGCCGCGACTACCCACACCATGGCCAGCACGAGGAAAGCAAAACTGGTCCAGGAGTAGAGCGTCAGGTCGACGATAGTCAGTAACGGCGACGGACTGACAAAACTCTGACCGAAGAATATTGCTGACAGCCCGAGGCGGTAAACGTTTAACAGGCGTACCGAGGTCCAGCTCGTCGTACGGGGCTTGTATCCGCTGTCGCGGAGATTATTGCTGGTCAAGGTCAGCATGTTCCTGGCAGCAATAAGCTTCGTCTTGCGCTAAAACGATGGCTGATTCGGGTACGTGGACGCCGCAATACTTGCATTGACGCATGTTTTCGGGCTTGGACTCCGGCGCTTGCTGCGCTGGCGGCTCGGTGCTGAACAATCGTTTCAGCAGCCAGAGCAATATCGCGACGACGACTAACAGGATAATCAGGCGGGTTATGAACATAGCATCAGAACTGGGATTGTTTTAGCGGATAACTGGCGGCCAAGTCTATGATTAATCGAACAAAAGAACAAACTGCAGTGTGGCGACGCTAATCAGGGTCTTCATAGAGGTTTTACCGGCTAGAAAGTACAAGAATAGACTAAATTTGGCTTTTCTGCGCGGCAGACAACAGGCAATTTTCTGGCTATATAAAAAAAGTGGGGGAGTGACTTGATGAACTGAAAAAACGTCCTTATACTGCCCGCCTTTTATTGTTGTCGGCATCAACGGAGCGCGGATAAATGACAATAGCCCTACCCGAAGGATACAAGCCTTCGCCGAAAGAAGATTACATGTCGCCCCAGCAGCTGGAGTACTTTCGTCAGAAACTTCTGGCCTGGCGCGCGGAACTGTTACAAGAGTCTGAAAACACTATTTCACATCTGAAGGAAGAGAACTGGCAGGAGCCCGACATCAACGATAGAGCTTCGCTGGAAACCGATGCTGCCCTCGAACTGCGCACGCGCGACCGTTACCGCAAGCTGGTCAACAAGATCGATTCGGCGCTTTCGCGAGTAGCCGATGGTAGCTACGGCTATTGCGATGATACCGGTGAGGAAATCGGCCTGTTCAGACTCGAGGCGCGACCCATCGCCACACTCACTGTCGAAGCCCAGGAAAAGCACGAACGGCTGGAGAAGCAACGTCGCGACGATTGAATAACCACCTGTGCAGCAGTGGACCCGACGGCCTGTGTTAATCAGGCCGTTTTTGTTTCATCGTCCCGGTGCGGTACCCGCGCGGTTGGTACGACCCTGGCCGCACCTTCGCAATGCTGGTGTTGATCATCGAAGAATATGTGTGGTGAAAAGGATTGCAGAATCTTGTGTTTTGGAACGCCACCCAGGAAGAAGGTTTCGTCGATGCGAACATTCCACGTACGTAGCGTTCGAATCACCCTTTCATGAGCGGGGCTATTGCGTGCCGTCACCAGTGCGGTTCTAATCGGCGGGTTCGACTGGGCCGAATTGCTGTCAAGATCAAACTGTAAAAATGAAAGCGTTTTTAGCAGTTTGGCAAATGGACCTTCGGGTAGCGGTTTTTCAGCATTCATTTTTTCATGCTCGATGAAGGCCTCGAGTCCCTTTTGCTGATAAATCATTTCCGATTCCTTGGAAAACAAAACCGCGTCACCGTCGAAAGCGATCCTGATCTGCTCCAGCGGATCGGACTGGTTGTGGCCGGGACCGTCATATATCAGCCCCGCGGCAACGTTTGACTGGACTGCGGCCTGCACGTCTTCCTCGGTGGCGGACAGGAACAGGTCGACTTCGAAAGCATTGAGATACTTTGCCACCGGCTCACCACCGGTGAACGCGGCTCGCGTTATGTCAAGATTGTAATTATCGATGGAATTAGAAATGCGCAGGCTGGTGTCGGCCGAGTTGCGCGAAATGATCACTACCTCGGTGCGGCGCACACCGGTATCGATCTGGTTGACGCGCAGCATGGCTTCGATCAGGGCGAATCCTGTACCCGGTTCGAGGACGTCGTTTTCATGTTCCAGTTGATAACGGCAGTAGGCTTCCAGACCCTGCTTCTCATATATCTCGTTTTCACGACTTAAATCGAACAGCGCGCGCGAAGATACACCGATTACCAGGTAGTCGCTTAAATCATAAGGCATCAGATCGTCTTCAGTAGAATCTTTGAACCACGTCGGGGATTATAGCTCGCCCGCTTGCCTGCGGGTAAGTTAAAGTCCGCAGACTCGGTAAAGCCATGTTCGATAAACCAGTGCGAGCTGCGGGTAGTCAGGGTATACAGTTCCCTGATGCCTGACTTTAGCGCCCGGTCCTCGGCGATTTGCAGCAACTGATTGCCCAGCCCCGCGCGCTGGTAATCCGCATGCACTGCAAGACAGGCGATTTCGGCGACCATCTCTTCTTTATCCGGTATGCAGGCGATGCAGCCGATGATCATGCCATCCTTTTCGATCACCTGGAAATGTGCAATTTCAAGTTCCATTTGTTCGCGCGATCTAACCACCAGTATACCGCTCGTCTCGAGCGGTTCGATCAGGCTCAGGATACCGCCAATGTCATCGATGCTGGCGGCTCTGCTACCTTCATAAAACAGGTTGGTCACCATGGTTCCGTAGCCGTCACGGGTGAACAGCTCCAGCAGCAATCCGCCATCGACCCGGGAATCGATAAAATGCACCCGCTTGACCTGTGCCTGAATCGCCGGAATCGCCTGGTTCAGCAAATTCCTGATTTCGTCAGGCGTGCCGGGATCAGCCAGCAGGGCTTCGCACTGGTTGGTCGACAGGGTACTGGCCGATGTCTCCCCTTGCTCCAGTCCCTGCTGTATGTAAACCAGCTTGTCGGCCTTGAGTGCCCGGGCGACTTCCCCGGCAAGTTCCTCGGCGGGCAGGTTGAACACTTCGCCAGTGCGTGAGTAGCCCAGGTTCGATAACAGCACGACATGATTGAGCGCCAGCAACTCGCTTATTGCCTGATGTTTTATCGCGCGCACCTTGCCTGAGTGCTGCATGTCGACGCCGTCTATGACGCCCAGGGGCATGCCGGTGACGAAATTACCGCCGACCAGCGAAATCTCTGAACCCGACATGGGCGTGTTGGGTAAACCCATCGACAGGTGTGACTCGAGGCAGGTCTTGACTTCGTTGATTGCCTGCACCACCAGGGGTAAGGCTTCACTATCGGTAACCCTGATATTGTTATGAAAACTGAGCTCGAGCCGGTTCTTCTGCAGATGTGAATCGATGCTGCTGCGGCTGCCGTGAAGAATTACCAGTTTTATGCCAAGGTGATTGAGCAGGGCGATATCATGCACCAGTCCGATGAACTGGTCTGAATAAATCACCTCGTCTGAAATCATGATGACAAAGGTTTTTTTACGATGCGCCTTTATATAGGGCGCAGCGCCCCGAAACCACTGTACATAGTCCTGCGTATTGCTCATCTTTACCGAATTCCGCTAAACTCGAATCGCACTATATTACATTCTATTAACCCGGCGACAATATAAATCGAATTCCAAGGCTGCAGCAAAGTGGCAGCGCTGCGTTACAGCTTCTGCCAATCGGGTAATCACTGGTCGAACACGATTTATACTGGCGCCGGGTCAACGGCTAGATAAACAGGAAAACAAAAGGATATCCCGATCGACAGCCAGAGCCAGACAGTCAGCAGTCACCATCTCCAGCAACAGGAGCTGGTTGCTTTTCTTTACAATCGCTTTCGACTGGGGATTTTCATTACCCTGTTCGTATCCACCATAGCCTCGGTGCTGGCTTACGTCGAACTTGCGCTACAGGGCCGCGGACATTGGGTTGCCGGCTGGTTCCTGCTGTTGTGTGCAATCATGTATGTGCGCTGGCGATATTTGCAGAGTTTTCTGCGTATCAGCAATAAGGCCTATTTCCCCTACCAGCAGTGGCATGACCGGTTCCTGGTCGGCGTGGTTGTAACCGGATTGATGCTGGGTTGCGGTGCGGCTTTGTTGATGCCCTATATAACCATCAACGTACAAATTATCCTGCACTCGCTGTTGCTGACAATGTGCGCCGGTGCAATTGCCTATCTGTCGACGTCGTTGCGCGTTTATATCGCCTACATGGTAACCATCATGCTGCCGGTGACGATCTGGTTGTTTATGCAACAGGATTCGGTTACCTATGTGCTCAGCTTCCTGTATATTTTTTTCATGGTAGCCGGTTTCGTCAGCGTCAAACGGATGCATGAGCTGGTAAACGATGCGCTTTATTATCGTTATGACAACGAGACCCTGATTGAAGACCTGCAGCGCCTGCTGCAATCGGTTTCGCAAAGTAACAAGGCTCTGGAAAAGATATCGACCACCGACGAACTCACCGGGGTTTCGAACTATCGTGCTTTTCGAGTCCACCTGGAAGATATCTGGCGCCAGTATCGAGGCAATAACGTGCAGCTTTCCATGATCAAGCTAAACATTGATTACTACCATGAATTCAATGCACATTACGGACAGGAATCGGGCGACACGCGACTGCGTGAGATTGCGCGCATGTTGAGTGACCTGGTTACCGATGAAAACCAGATGGTGGCGCGCCTGCAGGGCGCAGAGTTTGCACTGCTGTTGCCCGGGGTGAGCTGCGAAAATGCCCGCCAGATAGCGCTCGCTATCATACAGACCCTGGCACAGAAAAAAATCGAACACGCCAGGTCGCGTGCGCAAGATTATCTAAGCATGAGTATTGGACTCGGCAGCCAGGTTGCAACCGAGGGTTCCAATGCGCGTGAATTACTTGTCAGGGTCGACACCGCGCTCAAGCTGGCCAAGGAACGCGGTCGCAATCGGCTTGAGGTTCTGGAAGGCTAGATACCCGGTTTAATCAGGGACTCGAGCAGGGCTTTTTGTGCGTGCAGGCGATTTTCCGCTTCTTGCCAAACCACCGATTGTGCAGATTCCAGCACCCCGGCGGTAACTTCTTCACCGCGATGCGCAGGCAGGCAATGCATGAACAATGCATCCTTGTTAGCTCGCTGCATGATATCCTGGTTGACCTGGAAAGCGCTGAAAATCTCAACCCTCTGCTGTTGTTCCTGTTCCTGTCCCATGCTTGCCCAGACGTCGGTAACAATTAAATCCGCGTCGCTGGCAGCAGCTTCGGCAGTGTCATGCAGGCTGACGCGTTCACCACCGCTTTGCAGTAAGCCGGTATCTGGCTCATGTCCCGCCGGGCAGGCGATTTTGAGATTAAAATTAAACCTGATCGCCGCATTGATATACGAGTGGCACATGTTATTGCCGTCGCCGATCCAGGCGACGGTGGCGCCGGCGATATCGCCACGTTGTTCAAACCAGGTTTGCATGTCAGCCAGCAATTGACAGGGGTGGAGTAAATCACTCAGACCATTAATAACGGGTACCGTGGAATGCTGTGCCAGGGTCTCGATGCGCTGCTGGCCGAAAGTACGGATCAGAATTCCGTCCACCATGCTCGAAATAACACGCGCGCTGTCCTCGATAGGCTCACCTCGTCCCAGGTGGCTGTCGCGCGGTGACATGAATATTGCGTGGCCACCGAGCTGATACATCCCCGCCTCGAACGAAACGCGGGTGCGGGTAGACGACTTTTCGAAAATCATCGCCAGTAGCTTGCCCTGCAGGGGAGTATGCGAAATTCCCTGTTTCAGTTTTTGTTTGACATCGGTCGCATGCGCGATCAATTGTTTCAGTTCGTCGCTGGTGAAATCCAGCAGGCTCAAAAAATGTCGGGTAGGCATATCTATTCTGTAAAGTCGTTAATGCAGTCGATCAATATACGGGCGATCTCGTTGGTCTGTACCTCGTCGATAATTAGCGGAGGCAGCAGGCGGATCACTCGATCGGCGGTTACGTTGATGAGTAATCCCCTGTCCAGGGCCCTGTTCACAAGCGCCTGGCATGGTGTTTTCATTTCTACTGCGAGCAGCAATCCGAGATGCCGGATATCCGCGACCTGGCTGTTTTCGGCGAGCCCTTCCTGCAGCTCGGAAAACAATTGTTTACCGCGTCGAGCCGCATTGTCGGCGACCCGATTTTCAATCATGTTTGTGAGCACGGTGTGAGCGGCCCTGCAGGCCAGGGGATTGCCGCCGAAAGTCGACCCGTGATTGCCTGGCTGGATAACTTCAGCTGCTGTGCCCCTCGTTATACAGGCACCGACAGGCACGCCGTTAGCAAGCGCCTTGGCAAGGGTCATGACATCGGGCAAAACTGCTTCATGCTGACAGGCAAACAGCTTGCCGCTTCGCCCCATACCGCTCTGGATTTCATCCAGCATAAGCAGCCAGTCGTTGCGATCGCAGATTTTTCGCAGTGCGGTGAGATAACCCGGGTCGGGTATCACGATGCCGGCTTCACCCTGTACCGGTTCAACCAGGATTGCCACAACATTTCGATTCTGGCCGGCGATTGCTTCAATCGAAGGGATGTCGTTGTAGGGTACGCGCACAAAACCGGACACCAGGGGTTCAAAACCGGCCTGTACCTTGCGACTGCCGGTGGCGCTGAGCGTGGCCATGGTGCGACCGTGAAAAGCATGCTGCATGACGACGATTTGTGGGTTCGCGATGTTTTTCTGATGACCATACAGTCGTGCCAGCTTGATCGCGGCTTCGTTGGCCTCGGCCCCTGAATTGGCAAAGAAGACACGCTCCATCTGCGCGCTTTCGCATAACAGGTCAGCCAGTTTTTGCTGCCAGTCAATCGAATAAAGATTCGATGTATGCAGCAGGGTTGACGCCTGCTCCTGGATTGCTGCGGTCAACGCTGGATAATTGTGTCCCAGGCTGGTAACCGATATACCGCATAGTGCGTCCAGGTACTGCTTACCGTCGCGATCGTACAGGTAGCATCCGTCTCCGTGCGTAAAGGTGACGGGCAGGGGGCGATAGGCGTGTACAAGATGGTCCGGCATCGGCTTGTGGCTCGAAAAAAACGCTCAAACATACAGTGATTCGCAGTAATTTCAAGTTATTTAGCGAAAAAAAAGCCCCGTCGAAACGGGGCTTCGGGTTTAGTTTGTAAGCCGCCTAGAACGGGAAACCGCCGTGCCCGTATGCAGTCATCGACAGCAGCATCGGAATTGACAGCGCAGTGTTGGTGCGCGAGGCCATCAAGGCAACGCCTTTTGCTTTGGCAATGACTTCAGCATCGTGCGTCTGACCGTCGAGACCGAGTATTTTTTTCTGGTTTGGCCAGATGAGAACCCAGACATTGAACAGCATGATGGTGCCCAGCCACGCGCCAACGCCGATTACGGCAGCGCCTGGCTGAAAAGTAAACGCGGCTCCCAGGATTCCCATTTTGCCCAGAATTGCGGCGCCCGACAGCCAGGTTGCAACCGCAGCCCAACGAAACCAGAGCAACGCGGGCGGGGCAACATATTTATTGATTGCCGCGGGTCCGGGACCACCACCTTCGGCTTCAGCCAGCGCTTTGGCGACACCGGGTACCTGCACGAAGTTAAAGTAGTAAAGCAGGCCGATCCAGGCCACGCCTGCCAAAACGTGGAACCATACCGTCCATTCGATCGCATTGGTTACGCCATCGGCAAAGATTATCATCACGATCGCGGAGATCACGACGCCGGTGACGATTGTGCCGGTTATTGATTTTAACGGATTCATGGATGACTCCCGATTATAAATGTTTAGAATACAGGCCTGGGTGATTGTTATTTTACCCCTCGCCGTAAGCGGTGCAGTATAAGTATTTTCGGTAGGGGGTGCAATGAAATCTCCGTTCCCTAAACAGGTGTCTAATCTAAAGTAAAAGTGAGGTTGTATGTGCGGCTTGTTCGGCGCCTTGAGTTACAACGACATCCCGGTTAGCCAGGAGCATGCGCATAGCATGTCGGCCAGGGTTGCGCAACGCGGTCCTGATGATAGCGGGGAATTTTTCGACGGCCCGGTTATGCTCGGACACCGCCGCCTGGCGATCATAGACCTGTCGCCCGCGGGCCATCAGCCAATGCAGGATAGCAGCGGCCGATACAGCATTGTTTTCAACGGTACCATTTATAACTACCCGGAGTTGCGCGAGCAGCTCATTACAAAGGGTTACCAGTTTAATTCGCACAGCGATACCGAGGTAATCATCAATGCCTATGCCTGTTGGGGAGATGACTGCGTTGCCCGACTGCATGGCATGTTTGCGTTTGCGATCTGGGATTCGAGCTCGCGCAGGCTTTTCCTGGCGCGCGATCGGATGGGTATAAAACCGCTTTATTACTCCGTATCGGAACAGGGTTTTTACTTTGCCTCGAACCCACAGGCCTTGCTCGCCACCGGCCTGTTCGCAACCGATATCGATGCCGTTGGCCTGCACCATCAGTTGAGCCTGCATGCGGTGATTCCAGCACCACGTACCCTCATCAAGTCGATCAGGAAATGTCGACCCGCCTATCATATGACGGTAACACCCGATGGGAATTTCGAAGAGACTCGTTACTGGTCACTGCTCGCCAGGCGCCCCGCGGAACCGATGTCGGCGCAGGAATGGAACGACGCTATTCATGATTCACTGATGCAGGCGGTGAAAAAACGTCTCACCATTTCCGATGTTCCGGTCGGCGTTTTGCTGTCTGGAGGGCTCGATTCGAGTTTGCTGGTCGCCTTGCTGGCGGAAGCGGGGCAAAACGATATTCGAACTTACAGCATCGGTTTCGAAGACCAGCCCGAAGAACGCGGTAATGAATTTGAATTTTCCGATCCGGTTGCGGCGAGGTATTCGAGCGATCACCAAAAATTCCTTATACCTAATGCAGAAGTCCTGACGCGCCTGCCCGAAGCGGTAAAGGCGTTGGCGGAACCGATGTTCGGGCAGGATGCAGTCGCGTTTTACCTGTTGTCTGAACAGGTTGCCAGGTCGGTCAAAGTGGTGCAAAGCGGGCAGGGTGCCGATGAGGTCTTTGCGGGTTACTTCTGGTATGCACAAATGGCCGCTGCCACGGGAACTGCGCAGGAGCGTTTTGCAAAACATTACGTGGACCGCGATCATGACGAGTTTTGCGACACGGTAGCCCCGGCCTATCGCGGCGATGATTACACCTCGGACCTGATCGAGGAACAGTTGAATACCGACCAGGCAGACAGTTTTATAGACGCGGTGTTGCGCTTTGATGTTACCACCTTAATCGTTGACGACCCGGTCAAACGCGTCGATAACATGACCATGGCCTGGGGCCTGGAGGCAAGGGTGCCGTTTCTCGATCATCAGCTGGTAGAACTGGCGGCGGCCTGTCCCGCGGATTTGAAGCTGAAGCACGGGGGTAAAGGCGTACTCAAGGAGATCGCCCGCGGGCGCATCCCGGATGCGGTGATAGACCGGCCGAAAGGTTACTTCCCCATGCCGGCGCTGAAATTTGTTCGCGGGGATTTTTACCAGTTCATGGCGGACACCCTGAACAGTCAACGTAGTCGTGAACGCGGGTTGTTTAATCGCAGTTACATCGAGCGGCTGCTGGCCGAGCCCGAACAGCATTTCACGCGTCTGAATGGCAGCAAGCTCTGGCATAGCGCTCTGCTGGAATACTGGCTGCAGCAGCACATAGATCATTAGCCCCGGGCATGAATCGCTGGCGATAGCGCGCATCGGCAGCCTCGGGCCGCGTCTGGATATCTGTTACTGGCGGCGCTGGCTGACGAAAACAATGATCTCGGGCTTTCAAAGTTTAAAAAAAACGTTATGATAATACCTTAGTATTTTACTTGGTTATTTTGAGGTATTGAATGGACGTCCTGGAACGTATTAAACAGCAAGTCGAAACCCACCCGGTTATTATCTACATGAAAGGCACCCCCCAGTTGCCCCAGTGTGGCTTTTCCAGCAGGACCGCGGAAGCGCTCAAATCGCTCGAGATCGAGTTTGCTTATGTCAACGTGTTATCCGATCCCGAGATTTTTCAAAACCTGCCACGCTTTGCCGACTGGCCAACATTCCCGCAGGTATATGTAGACGGGGAGTTAATTGGTGGCTGTGATATCACGCTTGAAATGCACGCCTCGGGTGAGCTGGAGAAGGTTGCCAGGTCCGCAGTGGAAGGAAAAGCAGGTTAAGTCGGCTATTGCGTCTGCCAGGCCCCGCACAGGCGGGGTTTTTTTATGATGCAGGAATCAAATCGCTGCGCTGGCCTGACGCACCCGGGCGATAATTTCCTGAGCGGAAGGTGGCGGGTCAAACTCATGGCCATGCCAGACGCCTATCGAAATACTTAGTTGCTTGCCCTGGTCGGTAGTTTGCATGGTGTGTCGTTTGATGCTGCTTACTAACCGCTCGAAAATATTGGTATTGAATTTATCCGGGCCCTGGTACGGCACCAGTACGGCGAAGCTGCTCGTATCGAAACGTGCAACCATGTCCATCGGTCGCAATGAGAGCTGAATCGAATTGGCAATGGTTTTAAGCGTACCGAGGCGTAGTTCATTGTTTGATGAGCTGACTTCTATCAGGCTGACACCGAGTCCGCCACCGCGACTCTTACAATGCTCGATCAAGGCCTCGATATGCAATTCGAGCTGAGCCCGGTTTGGCAGACTGGTTTCAGGATCCTGCAAACTGTGTTGCCTGATTTGCAGGAACCGGCTACCCAGTGCGCGCGTGCGTTCACGCAGTTCATTTTGCTGGAAGGCATTTCGTCCGGCCCCGTACACCCTTGCGGCTAGCTCAAAATGGTTGGCCGACTTGGAAATGAAATCGTCAACCCCGCGGTCGAATGCAACCATGATGCTCGAAGCCGTGTCTTCCGCGGTGAGTAAAACGATGCCGGTATAGCGGTCATTGTTTTCATCCCAGCGGCGTATCAGGTCGGTCATCTCGAGGCCATTCATGCCCGGCATCCAGAAATCGGCGAGTACGACATGGGCGCGGCGCTGATTGAGCAGGTACAGGGCTTCGTCAGCCGAAGATGCGGTGCGAATGTCGGTGAAACCCGATTTGCCAAGCGCGGATTTAATTACTTCGCGGCTAAATTGCAGGTCATCGACGACGATTATGGAAAGATCTTCTTTGTGCAAGGTTTGAGGGAATTATTATAGTGCGTTCGAGTATAGTGGAAATCCCGGCCTAAGACCGTATAAATGCGGTTTCATTGACAATCTTGCAAAACAGCATTGCCGTCATCTCGGCATCATATACCGCCGAATGTGCCTCACTCGGGTCCCATTCCATGCCGGCTGACTGGATTGAACGCGCCAGTACTGTTTGTCCGTATGCCAGGCCGGCGAGGGTCACCGTATCGAAGGTGCTGAATGGATGAAACGGGTTACGCTTGATTCCGGTTCTCGATGCCGCGGCGTTGATAAACTTGAGATCGAAGTGCGCGTTATGACCTACCAGAATCGCCTTGCTGCAGGCGTGATTCCTGATGGCTTCGCGCACCGGCTTGAAAATTTTTGGTAACGCCTGCTTTTCTTCCACGGCAAAGCGGAAAGGGTGGTCGACATCGATGCCATTGACCTCCATCGAGCTGGGTTCGAGGTTGGCGCCTTCGAATGGCGTTACGTGGCAGGAAACGGTCTCGCTGCAATATAGTCGACCGCGTTCGTCGATATCGATCAATACCGCGGCAATTTGTAACAGGGCATCGGTGTTTTCGTTAAAGCCCCCGGTTTCGACGTCGACGACAACCGGCAGAAAGCCACGAAAACGCTGCGACATCTGCATTGATTCATTCACCATCAACGATTTTCCAGTGCAGAGTTTCGCCTGCCCTGAACGGGATCAGGCTGGAGTCGGGGTAGGGCAGCGAATCAGGTACTAGCCACTCGTTGCGAGCGAGGCTAAGCGTTCCCGAATTCTGCGGCAGACCATAAAAAAGGGCACCGTTACGGCTCATAAAATTTTCGAAGTTGCTAAAGTCCCCGGCCTGTTCAAATGCTTCGGCGTATAGCTCGACGGCAGTGTGGGCGGAGTAAATTCCGGCACAGCCACAGGCGGCTTCTTTCGCATCCTTGCTATGCGGAGCACTGTCGGTGCCGGCGAAGAAACGGACTTCACCAGCGCTCGCCGCGTCAAGCAATGCCTGGCGATGGCGTTCACGCTTAGCTACCGGCAGGCAGTAATGATGCGGCCTGATGCCGCCCTGGAAAATTGCGTTTCGATTGATCAGCAGGTGATGCGGGGTAATAGTCGCTGCCAGGAAGTCGTCACCTGCACGTACGAATTCTACGGCATCGAGGGTGGTGATATGCTCGAACACGACCCGCAGCTCAGGAAAGTCCTTGCGGATTCGGCAAAGGCTCTGCTCGATGAAGACCTTCTCGCGATCGAAAATATCTACCCCCGGTGCGGTGGCTTCCCCGTGCACCTGGAGCACAAGGCTATGCTCCTGCATGGCCTCAAAGACGTGATCGAGTTTTGCCAGGTCGGTAACCCCGGCATCAGAGTTGGTCGTGGCTCCGGCCGGATAAAGTTTGGCACCATGGATAAACTCGGATTGGCCGGCGGCCTGGATATCTGCAACAGCGGTGTTATCGGTAAGGTACAGCGTCATCAGCGGGTTAAAGTTGCTCTGTGCCGGAAGCGCGGCGAGAATTCGCTGCCGATAGTCCATTGCATCGGCGCAGCTTCGCACCGGCGGACTCAGGTTCGGCATGATGATAGCGCGGCCGAACTGGCGCGCGGTATCGCCGACAACTGCCTCCATGAAAGGCGAGTCGCGCAAGTGCAGATGCCAGTCATCCGGGGTGATGATAGTAAGTTTATTCATCGCAGGTGAGTTTCAGATAGTAAAGATTGATATTGGTATTATTTATAATAATAACGTCTGGGTGTGGATCGATATGTTGTATACTCCCGCCAATTTACAGCAAAGGCGGCGCGCGTGGTAGATCAAACCGATATTGATCCTGAAGAAACTCAGGAATGGATAGAATCGCTCGATTCGGTGCTCGAACGGGAAGGCCCGCAGCGGGCTCACTTTTTACTTGAACGCCTGATCGATAAAACTCGTCGCTCGGGAGCCTATCTCCCATTTTCGGCAAAAACAGCTTACGTAAACACCATTCCGCTCTCGCGACAGCGCCCGATCCCGGGTGATCAGGCGATTGAACATAGTATTCGTTCGGTAATCCGCTGGAATGCCGCGGCAATGGTCGTGCATGCTAATCGCAAATCGAGCGAACTCGGTGGGCATATCGCAAGCTTCGCTTCGGCGGCAACGCTATACGATGTCGGCTTCATGCATTTTTTCCGCGCGCCGAACGAAGAGCACAAGGGCGACCTGGTGTTTTTCCAGGGACACTCTGCGCCCGGCGTATATGCACGCGCTTTTCTTGAAGGCAGGATCAGTGAAGAACAGTTAAAAGCGTTTCGCCAGGAGGCGCTGAATGAAAACGGGCTCTCGTCTTATCCCCATCCCTGGCTGATGCCGAATTTCTGGCAGTTTCCGACCGTATCGATGGGGCTTGGGCCGATAATGGCGATTTACCAGGCGCGCTTTATGAAGTATCTCGAGAACCGTGAACTCCAACCGGAACATAATCGCAAGGTCTGGGCCTTCATGGGTGATGGCGAAATGGATGAGCCCGAATCACTGGGAGCGATTTCACTCGCCAGCCGGGAGAACCTCGATAACCTGATTTTCGTAATCAACTGCAACCTGCAGCGCCTCGACGGTCCGGTACGCGGCAACGGCAAGGTAATCCAGGAACTGGAGGCAGTGTTCCGTGGCGCGGGCTGGAACGTATTAAAGGTGGTCTGGGGCTCTTACTGGGACCATCTGCTTGCCAAAGACAAGGACGGTGTGCTGCAATGGCTGATGGAAGAAACGCTCGATGGCGAGTACCAGGCCTGTAAGGCCAAGGGTGGAGCCTATACGCGGGAGCATTTTTTCGGCAAGTATCCCGAAACCCGTGATATGGTCGCCGACATGTCCGACGAGGACATATGGCGTTTGAATCGGGGTGGCCACGATCCGCACAAGGTGTACGCCGCTTATGCCGAAGCGGTTGAATCGACCGGCCGGCCTACCGTAATCCTGGCCAAGACGGTCAAAGGTTATGGTATGGGTGAAGCCGGTGAAGGGCAGAACATCACGCATTCACAAAAGAAAATGGGTGAAGATGCACTGAAGGCGTTTCGCGATCGTTTCAACATTCCAATCAGTGACGATGATATAGCGGAGGCGCCTTTCTACAAATTTGCGCAAGACAGCGTTGAAATGGAATACATGCGCAACAGCCGCGAGCAACTCGGTGGATATATGCCGGTGCGCAGCGATACGGCGGAGCCGTTAATTATTCCCGGCCTCGAAATATTCGATGCTCTGTTAAAAGACAGCGGTGATCGTGAATTCTCAACTACCATGGCTTTTGTGCGCATGCTTTCCACGCTCGCGCGTGACAAGAATATCGGAAAAAATATTGTTCCAATCGTACCCGATGAAGCCCGCACCTTCGGTATGGAGGGTATGTTCCGACAACTTGGCATTTATTCTTTCAAGGGACAGCTGTACGAACCGATGGATTCTGACCAGGTGATGTATTACCGCGAGGATATCAAGGGGCAGATTCTTGAAGAAGGTATCAACGAGGCCGGCGCGATGTCTTCGTGGATCGCTGCGGGCTCTGCCTATAGCGCCCACGGTGTCAGTATGATTCCTTTTTATATCTACTACTCGATGTTCGGTTTTCAGCGTATTGGTGACCTGGCATGGGCCGCTGCCGATATGCAGGTACGTGGCTTCCTGATGGGTGGAACCGCTGGACGCACCACGCTGGCCGGCGAAGGCCTGCAGCACCAGGATGGGCACAGCCTGGTCGTCGCCGGCACTATTCCCAACTGCATCTCATATGACCCGACCTTCGCCTACGAGCTTGCGGTCATCATCCAGAGCGGGATGAAACGGATGTACCAGCTGAAAGAAAATGTTTTCTATTACATTTCGGTAATGAATGAAAACTATCTGCACCCGGCAATGCCCAGGGGAGCGGAAGAGGGCATTATCAAGGGAATTTACTGTCTTGAAGAAGGGGAAGAAAAGGGCCTCAAGGTGCAGTTAATGGGGTCAGGCACGATTTTGCGCGAGGTGATTGCTGCGGCTGAGCTGTTGAAAAAGGATTTCAAGATTAACGCCGATGTATGGAGCGTGACCAGTGTCAACGAGCTCGCTCGCGAAGCACAGGCTTGCGCGCGCTGGAATCAACTGCATCCAACCAAGAAAGCACGGCAAAGTTATCTCGAAACCCAGATGCGGGGGCGCAAAGGACCGGTTATTATCTCGACCGACTATATCCGTGCCTATGCGGAACAGATCCGTGAATTTGTCTGGTCACGTTTCGTTAGCCTGGGTACCGACGGTTTCGGTCGCAGCGATACCCGCGAAAATCTGCGCACCTTCTTTGAGGTTAATCGTTATTATATCGTCGTCGCCGCGCTCAAAGCCTTGAGCGATGACGGCGAGCTCGAGAGTAAAGTAGTGCAGCAGGCAATAAAGAAGTATGGCATAGATCCCGAAAAGCCCAGACCGACGACAGTTTAGGCCGGCGAGCAGGAGCATAAAAGTGGCAGAAAATAAAACGATAGCGCTTCCTGACGTTGGTGACTTCCAGGATATCGAGATTATCGAAATACTCATTGCGGCAGGCGATGTGGTCGAGGCCGAGCAATCGATCATCGTGCTCGAATCAGACAAGGCGACGATGGAAATCCCCAGTCCTTTTGCCGGCACTATTGAGTCGCTAAGCGTCAAGGTCGGTGATCGTTTGAACGAGGGTGATAAAATTGCCACTCTCGTCAGCAGTGGTGCTGCTGAGGCAAGCGTTGACCCCGCCCCCGCCGAGGCGGTTGAAGCGGAGGCGGCGACGGTTGAAGACGAACCGGAACCCCCGGCCGAGGTTACAGCGGCTGTTGCGCCTGATATCGACGAACAAAAAGCCAGCGCCACGCCCGGGAAGAAGCTGAAACCGCATCCAGGCGCCGAAGCGGGCATGGCGGTGAGTAGCAGCGGTAAAACTATTCATGCCAGTCCCTCGATTCGCAGGTATGCGCGCGAGCTCGGAGTTAACCTGGAGCAGGTTATTGGCAGTGGGCCCAAGGGTCGACTGCTCAAGGCGGACGTCAAGGCTTTCGTCAAATCGGCCATGTCCAGCGGGGCCAGTGCCGGTGGTAGCGGTATCAGCGTCAGCAGCCTGCCGGAGATCGATCATTCGAAGTTCGGTGCAGTTGAGACGGTTGCATTGAGTCGCATCCAGAAAATATCCGGAGCGCACCTGCATCGCAGCTGGGTTACGGTACCCCACGTCACTCAGTTCGACGATGCCGATATCACCGAGCTCGAAGCCTTCCGCAAGGGTCTCGCCAAAGATGCGGAAAAGAAGGGAGTGCGATTGACACCGCTGATTTTTTTGATGAAAGCGGTGGTAAGCGCCTTGCGTGAGTTTCCGGGGTTTAATGCATCGCTCGATGCGAGTGGTGAAAACCTGATCATGAAAAAGTATTTTCATATCGGCATCGCGGTTGATACACCAAACGGGCTGGTGGTTCCGGTAGTGCGGGACGTCGATCAAAAAGGGCTCTTCGACCTTGCTGCGGAACTCGGTGAACTCTCTGCTCGCGCGCGAGATGGTAAGTTGTCGCCGGCCGATATGCAGGGTGGTTGCTTCACTATCTCCAGTCTTGGTGGAATTGGCGGAACCTATTTCACACCGATAGTCAACGCTCCCGAAGTTGCCATCCTTGGTGTTTCGCGATCAAAAATGCAGCCGGTTTTCATCGATGGTGAGTTTGTGCCGCGGCTCATACTTCCGCTGGGATTGTCATATGACCATCGTGTAATCGATGGTGCCCAGGCCGCCCGCTTCACCAATTTCCTAAGCCAGGTAATATCCGATATCAGAAGGGTACTTTTATAATCATGAGCGAAAAAGATCTGTTACTGCCGGACATAGGCGATTTTGACAATGTCGAAGTCATCGAAATTCATGTTGCCGTGGGCGACTCGGTAAAAGTCGAGGATCCATTGCTAACCCTGGAATCGGACAAGGCGACGATGGATATACCGTCTCCTTTCGCCGGAACCATAAAGCAGCTGGGCGTTGCAGTTGGAGACAAGATTTCCGAGGGCAGCAAGCTTGGCAGCCTCGAAACCGCGCCCGCGAAAGCGGCCGCCGCGCCCGCCGCCAAAAAGGACGCCGCTCCCGCGAAGTCGGCCTCCGGGTCCGCAGCCAAAGCAGAGCAGAAAGAATCGGCGGCATCCACGAGTAGTGCCGATCTGAATACCGAGGTTGTAGTTCTGGGCGCCGGCCCTGGCGGTTACACCGCCGCTTTCCGCGCTGCCGATCTGGGTAAGAAAGTTGTGCTGATCGAACGTTATCCATCCCTCGGCGGGGTCTGCCTGAATGTCGGTTGTATTCCCTCGAAGGCATTGTTGCATACCGCGCAAATCATCAACGAAGCTGAGCATATGAAGGCCAACGGCGTCACTTTCGGCAAGCCCAAGGTTGATCTCAAGGGAATCAACAAGTTCAAGGACAAGGTCGTGGGGAAGCTGACGGGCGGTCTGGCGGGGCTCGCAAAACAACGCAAGGTCACCGTAGTGCATGGTGTCGCGGAGTTCATCGATCAGAACAACATGCTGGTTGATAACAATGGTGAAGAGACGCGGGTAAAGTTCGAACAATGCATTATCGCTGCGGGTTCGCAAGCAACCGAGATCCCACCGTTTCCCAATGAAGACCCGCGCCTGATGGATTCCACCGATGCCCTCGAGTTAAACGACGTGCCGAAAAAACTGCTGATTGTCGGCGGTGGCATTATTGGACTTGAAATGGCGACCGTTTATCACGCGCTCGGTTCCGAAATCACGGTGGTCGAATTCCTCGATAGCCTGATCCCCGGATGTGATAAAGATCTGGTGCGGGGATTGAACAAGGTGATTTCCAAACGCTACAAGGCCATTCACCTGAAAACCAGGGTTGCCGCCATCAAGGCGCAGAAGAACGGCCTGAAGGTGACTTTCGAGGGCGACAAGGCGCCGTCGCCGACCCTGTTTGACAAGGTCCTGGTTGCCGTCGGACGTCGTCCGAACGGGCACAAGATTGGAGCCGAAAAAGCGGGCGTCAACGTCGATGAGGCAGGCTTCATAGCGGTAGACAGCCAGATGCGGACCAACGTGGCCAATATCTTCGCGATCGGTGATATTGTGGGTAACCCGATGTTGGCGCATAAGGCGACGCATGAAGGCAAGGTGGCGGCCGAGGTGATCTCCGGCATGAAGTCTCATTTTGAACCGTTGACGATTCCGTCGGTAGCCTACACGGATCCCGAAGTTGCGTGGATGGGGCTGAATGAAACCGAAGCCAAGGCACAGGGTATCGAGTATGAAAAGGGAGCTTTTCCATGGGCGGCAAGCGGGCGAGCGCTGGGTGTTGATCGTGACGAGGGCTTGACCAAGGTTCTGTTCGACAAGGATAGCAAGCGAATTCTTGGCGCGGGCATCGTAGGACCTAACGCGGGTGAATTGATTGCCGAAGCGGTTCTCGCGCTCGAAATGGGTGCCGATGCGGAAGATATAGGTTTGACTATTCATCCGCATCCAACATTATCCGAGACATTTAATTTCGCGGCAGAAATGGCCGAGGGTACCATTACCGACCTTTATATCCCGCGCAGGAAATAAATTTATCTCATAGGCTGGCGTTCGCGACGATCTTATGTCTGAACTGCACTTCTCTACATTGGGTAGTGGTACCGCGCTGGTTATCCTGCATGGTTTGTTCGGCTCCGGCAGGAACTGGCAATCGCATGCGCGACAATTGGCCGAGCATTTCCAGGTTTTCTCGGTCGACTTGCGCAATCACGGGGAATCATTTCACGCTAATGAAATGAACTACCCGGCCATGGCCGAAGATGTTGCGCAATTGCTGCATGGATTGGAGTTGAGCGAATGCTACATGCTCGGACATAGCATGGGAGGCAAGGTCGCGATGATGCTGGCCCAGCAAAATCCCGCCCTGGTGAAACGGATGATCGTCGCCGACATCGCGCCGGTCGATTACTTCCATCATTACGACGATCTGATCAATCCGATACTGGCGCTGCCGCTGGAAAGAATTGAGTCTCGAGCACAGGCCGATCAGCTGTTGCGGCAAAACGTTCCTGAAGACCAGTTGCGCGCTTTCCTGTTACAGAACCTGCTTCGCGAAGCCTCGGGGTGGCGCTGGAGAGTAAACTGGGAAGTTATCCAACGCGATATGGAATGGCTTACCGGTTTCGGTGATCTGCCACAGGACTGGTGTATCGATTTACCGACACTGTTCCTGCGCGGCGAAAAGTCCGATTATATCGGTGAAACCGAAGTTGGTGTCATCCAGCAACGCTTTGGAAATTACAGGATCGAGACGATCGAGTCTGCCGGGCACTGGTTGCATGCCGAAAAACCGGAGCTTTTTAACCGACTGGTTACTGACTTTCTGCTAAACGGGTAAAACATGCGCAACAAAAAAACCTGGTTGCAGCATTGCAGGCATTAAAGACTTGCGGGCACAGGCCGATAAACGGGTAAGTTTATTGAACTGTCCGGTACAAAGATGTTAGTTAGTAGCCGTTTTCTTTTATTATTCCTTATCAGCTACTGTGCTACTGCGCAGGCAATTGAACGCCGCTATCTGGCGTCGATGGATAATTCGAAATGGAAGCTGGCTGAATATTCTTCAACCATGTGCCGTATCGAACACCAGATTCCTCGCTTTGGCGCGGCTATTTTTACCCAGCAGGCTGGCAGAGGTTTGCAGTTAGAACTTGTATCCCAGTACAGATTCCAGAAGGGTATCAATGTGGAGTTGCGCTCGGAAAGCGCCAGCTGGAATGCCAGGCAAACCCGTGCCGTATTATCCCGCTTCGAAACCAACGGACGAAAAAGCCTGTTCAAGATCCCCTCGACAGTGGCCGAGCAGGTGTTTGACGAACTCAGTAGCGGTTTTCAGCCCGGGTTCCTGTTTTACGATGAACATCCTTTGATCGCGTCTTTGTCAAACGTCAGGTTCGGCAGGGCGAAAGCGGGGTTTGCAAAATGCGTAAACGATTTATATGCCGACAACTTCAATGATGTGCGTGTCAGTGTAATACATTTCGCGCCGGACGATGAATTCGCCAGCATCAAGGAAGAGCAATCCGCTTTCGGGCGCATGCTGGATTATCTGCAGGTAGATGATTCGATCTCGGAGATCGTGATTACGGGGCATGCCGATCACACCGGTCTTGCCTGCTACAACGAGGGACTATCCGAGCGCCGTGCCTGGTATGTTTACGACCTGTTAATTGCGCGCGGTATCGATTCCAGCCTGCTACGGGTTGACTATCGGGGCGAGCAGAAACCGGCCAGTAAAGGTAGTAAAGAGAGGGCGCTGGCGGCTAACCGGCGCGTGACCGTCGAACTACGTCGCTAGTCATTGCGCCAGGCGCCAATGACTTTATTGGTCCCGGTTCAAGCGTGAAAACTTTGAGTTCCAGTAAACTTCACCACTACCTTCGTTATGCGCCTGAGCCCTGGCCAGTATAAACAGCAGGTCCGACAGGCGATTGATGTAACGGCAGGTCACTGGATTTAATTCTTCCACGGCATTTAGTGCCACCAGTGAACGTTCGACGCGCCGGCACACGGCCCTGGCGAGTTGTAAACAGGCAACGCTCCGCGTACCGCCCGGTAAAATAAATTCCTTTAGCCTGGGAAGGTTGGCGTTCATTTCCGTGGCGCTTTTTTCGAGTCCCTCGACATATTCCTCGACAATGAGATGCTTGCCGGGCTGGCATAGCTCGGCGCCGATGTCGAACAGATCATGCTGTACCGCGAAGAGTAATTGCGTTATCGGGCCGTCTTCAAGCAGGCTTAAGGCGATGCCGATACTGGCATTGAGTTCGTCAACTTCGCCAAGGCAGTGCACGCGGGCATCATCTTTTGCACGCCGACTGCCGTCGGCCATGCCGGTAGTGCCGCGGTCACCGGTACGGGTTACTATTTCAGAAAGTCGGTTAGCCATTGCTATTTCACCAGTGTGTAGGAAACTTCTGCATATGCTGTCCTGCCCTTGGTATTAAAGCCGGAAGCGGTTTCATAATCTTCATCGAACAGGTTTTCGACCTTGGCATACAGCTTGATTGATGGGGTGAAATTATAGCGCGTAAACACGTTTGCAATTCGGTAACTTTCCAGCTCGATTGTATCGAAACTGGAATTATCGCGTTTACCTACGAATAGCAGATTGCCACCGGTCTGCCAGCGGTCGTGGTTATAGCTGAGTTGTGAATTGATGCGGCTTTTGGCGCGTCGTGACAGCGTTTCATTCAGTTCCGTATTTTCGGGATTCTGCGCCAGTACCGAGAATGCGTACTGCCAGCGTTCCCGCTGTCCCTGCAGGTTCATTTCGACGCCCTGTATTTTTGCTTTCTCTATGTTTTCCACGCGGGTGAAGGTAGCGTTAGGCTCGATCAGATCTCTTATTTTATTGTAAAAGTACGTGATCGACAGGATGCTATTGTCTGTTAGCCGGTGTTCGATGCCAACCTCGACCGTTGTGGATTTTTCCGGATCCAGGTCCGGATTGCCGATCGAACCGAAGCGATCGGTAGCGTCGGGTGCGCGGAAAGCCTCGCCGCCACCGATATACAGGTTTGTGCCTGCGGAAACCCAGTAGCGGTAGTCGACGTTCCAGGTTGTCTGGTTGCCAAAATCGTCGTGATCTGTTTCACGCACTACGAGGTTATAACTGCTGTTTTCCGCCTGGTTTTGCAACTGACCATAGACTGCATTGGTATCGGTATCTTCATCTATGCGGGTACCGAACGAGCGGGCATTGACCTTTTCTTCGGATCTGAAAACCCCGAGTGAGTAGGTAAAGTTGCTATCCGTCAGGTAATCCAGTTTCCAATCAACTTCATCGCGATCGGTGTCGGCAAAATCCCGTTCGTTGAGAAAATTGTCCTGGTTTTGATCGATATCGTCGGTAATCGTGCTGAGACGCAGGTGGCTGCTTATGTTGCCATTTAGCGCGTAATCCCAGACCGCTGAGGCAACGCTGTTTTTAAAGTCCTGGTCGAGGTCGGCAAACGCGTAGTACTCGGTGTTGCCATTCGCCTCCCAGTAGCTGAAGCGAAAATCCGATCTGCCCGCCTGGAAGTCGAGGAATGCGTTGATGGTTTGATTGTCAAATCCACTATCTTCGTTGGAAGCGTCGGTTATGCGGATGCCATCGGTATCGAACTGTTCGACGGTTACGCCCGTCGACATCGCCTCGTTTCCATACAGGACAGAAGCGCCGGCCTTGGTGGTATTATCCTCGCCGGCTCCCGCGACGACATTTAACTGCGTGCCTTCGACTTTTTTGCGGGTGATGATATTGATTACACCGCCAATCGCGTCCGAACCGTAGAGGCTCGAACGCGGTCCCTTGACTATTTCAATACGTTCGATAACGCTCGGTGAAACGTTTTGCAGGGCGGCCAGCCCGATCGTTCCCGGGTTCATCTTGACGCCGTCGATCAACACCAGGGTATGATTACTTTCCGCACCGCGGATGAAAATCGACGTGGTCTTGCCATAGGCACCATTGCGTGCCAGATCAACATTTGAATACAGCTGGATCAGGTCGGCGGCATCGGTCGCGGCACTGTTACGAATTTGCTCGGAAGTAATAACCTCCACAGGCACTGCAGAACGCGCCTGGGGTACTTCGGTTTTGGTTCCCGTAACTACGATTGGTCCAAGCTCAGCGTGCAGTGAGCCGGATAGCAGGCACAGGGTTAGTGTCGGAATTGAGCGAGCGATTTTCATGTGGTTCTCCAGATTCGCTGGGAGACACACACAGTTGGCGAGCAGAGATGCTACCACGACAAGCTGTGAGAATTACCCACCGTAATTCTGGTCTTGTTACAATTTTTTCAGGCCGGTCTCCGGACTTGGAAGTAAACCTCGACTTCTTTACCGTTGCGGGGGCAGTACTCGATTTGAACGAGTTTCCCGATTCTCGTGTCGCCACGCACCTGAAACAATCGCGCAATCATTATTAAAATATTCACGCTTGTCCAGTGAATCAGGCTGCAGTGTCGTATTCAGACAATGTTTGCGTCGATCTCAGATCTATCGCATGATCGCAGTGTCGAATTATCTTCATTGCTGCGCCGTGGTTAGTTTGAAGTCCAGAGCCTGGCAACTGGGATTAATCATCCTGTTGCTGGGGTTTACCTATTTATTCAGCACGACCACGGTCGTGTCGTCGTTCGAATACGATTTATTCCTTTACATCCTCGGGCTGCAGCCGGCAGATCGCGAACTGGTATCCATCAAGTCTATCCAGTATGCGCCACAGTGGAGCCTGATACTCGTCTATGGCCTGATATTCTCGATCTACGTGCGCAGATACACCCGCTCCCGCACTACCACAGTGTCAATATTGACGGTGATACTGATCCTGTTCGGCTTGTTGATGCTGGAAGTAATATTTGCCGTATTCCTGCAGCTACTCCTTCCGCTGGTCTTGCCCGCCCTGGTGATGCTGGTCCTGTCATTCATTTCCTGGGCTGCCGGACTCTACCAGGACTTTGCCACCACCGTTCTGGCGCAACGTGAATCAATTACGCTGGCCGATGTGCGTGCACGCATTGACAAAGGTGATCTGAGGACGGCGTTGACCATGCTAAAGCAGTGCCCATACAGCGATGATTTACTCGAGGTCGGCTATGAGCTCGGTATGCTGCTTGAATCCGGCAAGCACTGGTCGAGTGCATTGAATCTCTATCACTGGTTGTCAATTCATGACCCTGGACTGAGTGATTTTGTCAGCCGAATCGAAGAAATCCGCAGTAACCGCGCGCAGCAGCCAAAGGCTGAAAAATCTGCTCCGACTGCCGATGCAAAGCCATCGACTATCGGCAATTATCGCCTGATCAGGAAGATCGCCAGGGGTGCCACCTCGGTAATGTACGAGGCGACAGATATGCGCAGCCATAATCGAGTTGCACTCAAGGTGATGAGCGTTCGGCAAAGCGAAAAGGTCGAGCAGGAGCGTATCAATCACTGGTTACATGAAGCCGAAATTGTTGCGCAACTGGATCACGACAATATTGTCAAGATTCACGATGCCGAATTGCAGAGCGAGAACGCCTATATCGCGATGGACTACATATCGGGCTACTCGATGTCGTTACGCCTGCGCAAGCGGGAGTACCTGACCGTTGGGGAATGCATACGAATTTCCAAGGCAATGCTGCGAGCGCTTACCGTGGCTCATGGCCACGGGATCATTCATGGCGATATCAAGCCGGCAAACATCATGTACGACTCCGTTAACGATACCTATATCCTGACCGATTTTGGTGCGGCCTACAGCACCCACCGGGAACGCCAGGCCGAAAAGATGATTATTGGAACTCCAGCCTATATGTCACCTGAGCAACTTGAGGGCAAAAAGCTGGACGGACGTTCCGATCTGTTCTCGCTGGCAGTAACTCTTTATCACCTGCTCACCGGGTACCAGCCGTTTGCCGGTGACAATTTACCTGAATTGAAACAGAATATCGTAACCAATGAGCCGGATTTGAACCATTTGACCCTGCCGGCAGGCATAACCGAAGTGATCATCAAGGCTTTGCAGAAGAAGCCCTATATACGTTTTGCCGATGCTAAGCAAATGTTGATTTCGGTCGAGCATTGCGAAAAGCAGTTACTCGAACGGATGCAGCGGCATAGCTGAGATGTTTATTCTGCGATGACCGGTGCCGAATCGATACGTTTTTTATGTTCCCGCCACGCAATCAGCATGCCGCCGGCGACAATCAGAAAAACACCCGGGATCAGCCTTTCGAAAGGTGCTTCGTCAAAGAACAGCCAGCCCAGAATAAATGCGAACGGGATGCCGAAATATTCGTAGGGTGACAGGCTGGCCGGCCTGGCCAGGCGGTAGGCACTGATCAGGCCGAGTACGGCGAATCCACCGACCAGTCCCATTGTCACCAGCAGTAACCAGTCACCCGCGGAATCGACCCCCTGGTATCCGGTGGTGCAGAACAGGATAAGCAGGGAACCGGACAACGCTCCGACCGAGGCGTACATGTTTATCAGCGCGGTTGGAACATGGTCGTCGAAAAGTCGCGCACAAACCGTCGACAGAGAGTATCCAAGCGAAGCCGCGACAGGTAAAAGGCTGTACAGGGTAAACATTTCGGTGCCGGGACCCATGATCATCAGTACCCCGATAAATCCGATAAAAACAGCCAACCACCGCCACAGTCCGACGTGATGTTTAAGGATTGGTACCGACAGCATTGTGATAAGGACTGGGCTGATATAGGTAAGGGTCGTAGCCGTAGCCAGTTCCATTCTGGTTATCGAAAGGTAAAAGCAGAATTGCGCGGTTGCGATGCTAAGTCCACGCAGCAGGCCGAGACGCCATTGTCTGATTTTAAGCAGCCTGCCTGCGGAATGCCACTCGCGCGACAGGAACAGTACCAGCAGGCTGGGTATCAGGCCGAAAATATTGCGAAAACTCGCGAGTTGCTGCACCGCATAGCGATCGCCAAGGTACTTGATAATCACGCCTTGCAGGTCGAACAGCAGGATTGCGAGCAGGATGTAGATGACCGCCCGCACAAAGTGGTTCGAACCTGGAAGCATCGTTAAGTACTCGTTTATCCGGCATGGGTGTCCTGAAGCCGTGTAATTTAGCAAATATTTAACCCAGCCGTAGACTCATAAAGACAATCGTCATACAATTTGCGTTCAAGAAGATGCTGCTTCCTCAGCATTAACGCTTAGTAAAATTCCCAATGGGAGGAACCTGTGGTTCATCCTGTTTTTGCGCGCGCGCATTTTTTTGAGAACGGAGACTTTGTGCCCAAACCAGCATTACTAGCCCTGCAAGATGGAACGATTTTTCGGGGCACGTCGATCGGCGCTGATGGAATATCGGCCGGCGAAGTGGTATTCAACACCGCGATGACGGGATACCAGGAAATTTTGACCGATCCCTCCTATTGCCAGCAACTCATCACCCTGACTTACCCTCACATCGGCAATACCGGCGTTAACAGCGAAGATGAAGAGGCCGCTCATATCCATGCCAGCGGACTGATAATCCGTGACCTGCCGCTAATGGCGAGTAACTGGCGCAGTCAGGATAGCCTGCAAAACTATCTTGAATCCCGCGCGGTAGTCGCGATAGCCGATATTGATACGCGTAAGCTGACCCGGCTATTGCGTGATCAGGGAGCGCAGTCCGGAGCGATAATGGCGGGTGAAGAAATTTTCGATGCCGCCGCAGTTGAGGCGGCCAGGGATTTTGGCGGGCTGGCCGGTTGTGATCTGGCGCAGGTAGTTTCGACCGAAGAGCACTACTCCTGGAAACAGTCGACCTGGTCACTTGAACACGGCTACAGGGAGAATTCACAGACCCCGTACCACGTGGTGGCATACGACTATGGAATCAAGAAAAATATCCTCTGCATGTTGGCGGAGCGCGGCGCACGGGTCACCGTAGTGCCTGCTAAAACGCCGGCCGATGAAGTGCTGGAGATGAAACCTGACGGCGTGTTTCTATCCAATGGTCCCGGTGACCCCGAGCCCTGCGATTACGCCATCGAGGCGATTGCCAGTATTCTGCAAACCGACCTTCCTGTATTTGGTATTTGTCTGGGACATCAATTGCTCGCCCTGGCGAGTGGTGCCAGCACGATCAAGATGAAATTCGGTCACCATGGCGCAAACCATCCGGTACAGGACCTGGCATCCGGAGTGGTCATGATAACCAGTCAGAATCATGGTTTCGCGGTAGACGAGGCGAGTCTGCCGGATAATCTCAGGGCTACCCATCGGTCTCTGTTCGACGGCAGCTTGCAGGCGGTGGAACGCACCGATAAGCCCGCCTTCGGCTTCCAGGGTCACCCCGAGGCCAGCCCTGGTCCGCATGATGTCGCACCGCTGTTCGATCGATTTTTTAATATGATTGCGCTCCATAAGTCCCGCGCAGGAGCCGTCTGATGCCACGCCGACAGGATATAGAATCAGTGCTGATCATCGGTGCCGGGCCGATTGTCATCGGCCAGGCCTGCGAGTTCGATTACTCCGGCACACAGGCCTGTAAAGCGCTCAAGGAGGAGGGCTATCGCGTAATTCTGGTTAATTCGAATCCGGCCACCATCATGACCGACCCGGATAGCGCGGATGCGGTCTACATCGAACCGATCACCTGGAAAGCGGTAGCGAAGATTATAGAAAAAGAACGCCCGCAGGCGTTGTTACCTACCATGGGTGGTCAGACCGCTCTGAACTGCGCGCTCGATCTGGTGCGAGAGGGTGTGTTGCGGGAATTTGACGTGGAAATGATCGGCGCCACGCGGGAAGCGATCGACATGGCCGAGGATCGCGAACAGTTTCGCCAGGCGATGACTCAAATCGGCCTGAACACGCCCAAGGCTTTTATCGCACACAGTCTCGAAGAGGCCTGGCAGGCACAACCGCAAATTGGTTTTCCTGTCATCATTCGCCCGTCCTTCACGATGGGTGGTAGCGGTGGTGGCATTGCCTACAACCGTGAGGAATTCGACGACATTATTCGACGCGGCCTGGACCTGTCCCCCACCACCGAGGTTTTGATCGAGGCGTCCGTGCTGGGCTGGAAAGAGTTCGAGATGGAAGTAGTGCGGGACAAGAACGATAACTGCATCATCGTCTGTGCAATCGAAAACCTCGATCCGATGGGCGTGCATACCGGTGACTCGATAACCGTTGCACCGGCACAGACGCTGACCGATAAGGAATACCAGATTATGCGCAACGCGTCACTGGCCGTGCTGCGCAAGATCGGGGTGGAAACGGGTGGTTCGAACGTACAGTTTGCGATCAACCCTGAAAACGGTGAAATGATAATCATCGAGATGAACCCGCGGGTGTCGCGTTCTTCGGCACTGGCCTCCAAGGCCACCGGGTTCCCGATCGCCAAGATCGCGGCCAAGCTTGCTATAGGCTATACGCTGGATGAACTGCAAAATGATATCACCGGGGGTGCAACTCCGGCGTCGTTCGAACCCAGTATCGACTACGTGGTTACCAAGATCCCCCGTTTTACTTTCGAAAAATTTCCCCAGGCCGATGACCGACTATCCACGCAGATGAAATCTGTCGGTGAGGTAATGGCGATCGGTCGTAACTTCCAGGAATCATTCCACAAGGCCTTGCGAGGACTGGAGATCGGTGTGCACGGCCTCGACCCGGTTGTCGATCAGCAACGGGATGCCGAGGAGCTCGAGGATCTTTATCGCACCGAGTTGCGTTTGCCGGGGGCGAAGCGCATCTGGTATGTCGCCGATGCATTTCGATCCGGATATAGCCTCGAGCAGATCTTTGCGCAAACCGCGATCGATCCATGGTTTCTGGCGCAAATAGAGGAACTGGTGCAGATCGAGAAGGATCTGGCTGGTCGTCACCTGGATTCGCTGCAGGCCGACGAAATTCGCGGTCTCAAGCGCAAGGGTTTCTCTGACTATCGCCTGGCTGTGCTGCTGGGGAGCGACGAGGTGAGTTTTGCCACGAAACGACGCGCTATGGATATCAGGCCCGTTTACAAACGCGTTGATACCTGTGCCGCGGAATTTGCCTCAAGTACCGCCTACCTGTATTCGAGCTATGACGAAGAATGCGAAGCCGACACCAGCGATCGAGATAAGATAGTCGTCCTCGGTGGTGGGCCAAACAGGATAGGGCAGGGTATAGAGTTCGACTATTGTTGTGTGCACGCCGCAATGGCGATGCGTGAAGATGGTTACGAGACCATCATGATCAATTGTAATCCGGAAACCGTGTCCACCGATTACTATACCTCTGACCGCCTTTACTTCGAGCCGCTTACTTACGAAGACGTCCTCGAAATTATCGACCTGGAAAAGCCCAGCGGGGTCATCGTGCAGTTTGGCGGACAGACTCCATTAAACCTGGCCAGGGCGCTGGAGGCGGCGGGCGTACCTATTATCGGTACCACTCCGGACTCTATAGACCTGGCCGAGGATCGCGAACGCTTTCAGCAAATGATCCAGCGACTTGGGTTGCTGCAGCCGCCCAACCAGATTGCTTTCGACGTCGAGTCGTCGGCACGCCTGGCCGACAAGGTCGGTTTCCCGCTGGTGGTTAGGCCCTCGTATGTGCTGGGTGGGAGGGCGATGGAAATCGTCCACGATCAGGATGACCTGGCGCGTTATATGAAAGAAGCGGTCAGGGTTAGCCGGGATTCACTGGTGTTGCTGGATCGTTTCCTCGACGAAGCAGTCGAGGTCGATGTCGATGCGATTTGTGACGGCGAGAATGTGTTGATCGGCGGTTTGATGGAGCATATCGAACAGGCAGGCGTGCACTCTGGCGACTCGGCCTGCTCGTTGCCACCCTATACGCTGTCAGATGAGATTCAGCAGCGGCTTTGCACGCAGGTTACCGCGATGGCCAAAGCATTGAATGTGGTTGGTTTGATGAATACGCAGTTCGCGATCAAGGGTGACGAAGTATATATTCTCGAGGTAAATCCACGCGCTTCACGCACGGTACCCTTTGTCTCCAAGGCTACCGGCGTGCCGCTTGCCAAGATAGCAGCACGATGTATGGTCGGGCAAAGTCTCGAGCAACAGGGCAGAACCGTGCAGGCAGTGCCGGACTTTGTCTCGGTCAAGGAATCGGTTTTTCCGTTCGCCAAGTTTCAGGGGGTTGATCCGATTCTGGGTCCGGAAATGAAATCTACCGGCGAGGTTATGGGTATCGGTCGCAGTTTCGCCGAAGCCTTTGCCAAGGGTATGATTGCCTCCGGGCAAGAAATTCCGCGGCCTGGAACCGCGTTCCTGAGTGTGCGTCAAACCGATCAAAAGGCCATTGTCGATCTGGCGCGCGAGCTGGTCGAAAAAGGCTTCAACCTGATCGCGACCGGCGGTACAGCGAAGGTTATCCGGCAGGGCGGAGTAGACTGTCAGCAGGTTAACAAGGTTAAGGAAGGGCGTCCGCACATAGTCGATATGATAAAAAATGATGAAATCGTTCTTATCGTCAATACCACCGAAGGACGCTCGGCGATAGCGGATTCCTACACAATTCGTCGCGAAGCACTGATGCATTCGGTATGCTATACTACTACCTTGTCAGGCGGTCGGGCTACCAGCCAGGCGATGGCTCACCGCGATATCCAGGATGTATATTGCTTACAATCCTTGAACCAGGCGTAAACTAATGAATCAGATACCGCTTACTGCTGCGGGTGCAGAACGGCTCAAGCTCGAGCTCAAGGAACTTAAGTCGGTGAAAAGGCCGGCAGTGATCGAAGCGATCGCGACGGCGCGCGAACATGGTGACCTGAAAGAAAATGCAGAGTATCACGCCGCGCGTGAAGAGCAGAGTTTTACCGAGGGTCGTATCGCTGAACTGGAAGCCGCGTTATCGAACGCGCAAATTATCGATGTTACCCAGCTCAAGAAAACCGATCGGGTGGTGTTCGGCTGCACCGTGGAGTTGTTCGACGTCGCGAGTGAAGCCGAACTGGTCTATCAAATCTTGGGGGATATCGAGGCCGACATAAGCGCAAACCGAATCGCTATCAGCTCGCCGATAGCGCGTGCGTTAATCGGCAAGCAAGAGGGCGATGAAGCCGTCGTGGAGGCACCCGGCGGTACCATGGAATATGTGATCAGTGCCGTCCATTACAGGTAGGATCATGGTTTGAGCACCGCCTGGTAACGGTCGCTCTCCTGGTTGAGCCGGTAAATAACGATGACACTGCCGATGCTTTCGACCAGGTGAGCCTGGTGGTGCTCACAGATCAACTCGCTGAGCTGACGCTTACCCGCTTTGTCCATCGCGGGGATTCGCAGCTTGATTAACTCGTGATGTCTGAGTGCGGCATCGATCTCGTTGTGCAGATTTTCGGTTAGTCCTTTCTGCCCAATCGTAACCACCGGTTTCAATTTCAGCCGATGCCCTTCCGCGCGTAACTGTTTGATTTGTTTACTGCTCAATCCCATCTCACTGCAACGTAAAAGCCGAAAGCGCGCATGGTACCATAGTGGACTGGCGAGACGTCCGCATATTGCATGTAGCTGTCTTCTTCATGCAATATGCAGTCTATGTCGCGATCGAAATCTAGCAAGCGCTGGTTACAGGAACATCATCAGGACGCTTACGTCCTGAAGGCGCGTGAACAGGGTTATCGTTCGCGCGCGGTTTTCAAACTGGCGGAAATCCAGCAAAAGGACCGAATAATCAAGCCGGGGCAACTGGTGCTCGATCTTGGTGCGGCGCCGGGCGGATGGAGTGAGTACGCGCAGCAGATAGTCGGTGACCAGGGCAAGGTAATAGCTCTCGATTTGCTACCGATAGAGCCCATTGCCGGGGTCGAGTTCCTGCAAGGTGATTTCACCGAGCAACAGACCCTCGACCGGCTGGTGGCTCTGATCGACGGTCGTCAACCTGACCTTGTATTATCCGATATGGCCCCCAACTTAAGCGGAATGGACAGTGTAGATCAGCCCAGAGCGCTATATCTGGCTGAACTCGCTTTCGATCTGGCGCAACAGTTCCTGGCAGCAGACGGTGTTTTTCTAGTCAAATTGTTTCAGGGGCAGGGATTCGAGGATTTAATTGCACTGCTGCGACAGAGCTTTAAATCAACCAGGTTTCGCAAACCTGATGCGTCCAGATCCAGATCCAGTGAAATTTATGCGGTTTGTTGTGGTCTTAGATAGGTCTGGAAGCGTAAAAATACGCTAGTATCTATCAGAGATAGCGGTAATAATGATTCGGATCGGGCAATAATCAGGCCAGAGCAGGAGAAATAGTGAACGACGTAGTCAAGAATTTAGTGTTGTGGATTGTCATCGCGGTAGTGTTGTTATCGGTTTTCCACAGTTTCGGGGAGCGCACCAGCGGTGCCCAGACCCTGATATATTCGGACTTCCTGACCCAGGTCGAGCAGGGCCAGGTGCGAGAAGTTACCATCGAGGGGCAGAACATCATCGGGAAAATGATTTCCGGCACGCCATTCACTACCTATAGTCCCGAGAACAATAACAGTGCGTTGATCGGCGACCTGCAGGAAGCCAACGTCTCGGTGGTGGGCAAACCACCGGAACCACCGTCTTTGCTCGGGCATATGTTCATCAGCTGGTTTCCGTTTATCGTGCTGATCGGCCTGTGGCTATTTTTCATGCGCCAGATGCAGGGCGGCGGCGGTGGTCGCGGTGCGATGTCCTTCGGCAAAAGCAAGGCGCGATTGCTGGGCGAAGACCAGATCAACATAAATTTCAACGACGTCGCCGGTGTCGATGAAGCCAAGGAAGAGGTTAGTGAACTGGTTGAGTTCCTGCGCGATCCTTCAAAATTCCAGAAATTGGGCGGTAAGATTCCCCGCGGAATCCTGATGGTCGGATCCCCCGGTACCGGTAAGACTCTGTTGGCCAAGGCTATTGCAGGCGAGGCGAAGGTTCCCTTCTTTACGATTTCGGGTTCGGATTTCGTCGAGATGTTCGTCGGCGTCGGCGCCTCGCGGGTGCGTGATATGTTCGATCAGGCGAAAAAACATGCGCCCTGCATTATCTTTATCGACGAGATCGACGCAGTCGGACGTCATCGTGGCGCCGGGCTCGGCGGCGGGCACGACGAGCGCGAACAGACATTGAACCAGTTGCTGGTCGAAATGGATGGCTTCGAGGGCAATGAAGGCGTCATCGTAATCGCGGCGACGAATCGGCCCGACGTACTGGATCCGGCGCTGCTGCGCCCCGGGCGTTTCGACCGACAGGTTGTCGTTCCGTTGCCTGACGTGCGCGGGCGGTCGCATATTCTGAAGGTTCACATGCGCAAGGTACCTGTGTCCGAAAAAGTCGATCCGATGGTGATTGCGCGCGGTACCCCCGGTTTTTCCGGCGCCGATCTGGCCAACCTGGTCAACGAGGCGGCATTGTTTGCGGCACTTGCCAACAAGAAAGTGGTGTCGATGACTGAGTTTGAGCGTGCCAAGGACAAGATCATGATGGGCGCCGAGCGCAAATCGATGATCATGAAGGAAGAGGAAAGGAAACTTACCGCCTATCACGAGGCGGGTCATGCGATTGTAGGGCGCCTGGTGCCCGAGCACGACCCGGTCTACAAGGTGAGCATCATTCCGCGTGGGCGTGCCCTCGGGGTAACCATGTTTTTGCCTGAAGACGACCGCTACAGTTACAGCAAGCAACTGCTTGAAAGCCAGTTGTCGAGCCTGTTCGGTGGCCGTATTGCCGAGCAGTTGATCTTCGGTGATGAGGCCGTGACTACCGGCGCTTCGAACGATATCGAGCGTGCCACCGGTATCGCCCGCAGTATGGTGACTCAATGGGGTCTCTCGGACCGCATGGGACCCCTGTCCTATAGCGAAGACGAGGGTGAGGTATTTCTCGGCAAGAGTTACGGCAAGCAAAAGCATGTATCTGACGAAACCGCGCATTCAATTGATTCCGAAATTCGCACGATCATCGACCGTAACTATCAGCGGGCGGAGGATATTCTCAAGGAGAATGAAGATAAGCTCCACGTGATGGCCGATGCGTTGATGAAGTATGAGACTATCGATATCGGACAGATCGACGCAATCATGGAAGGCAAGGAGCCAGGGCCGCCCGAGGACTGGTCTGACGATGATGCCGGACCTTCATCAAACGCCACGTCGGATAAGCCTAGCGAGGACGACGATCCTGATCTGGATCCAGCAAAACTTCACTAGTCGTTTTAAGTCTTGACTCGACCCTGACAAGGCGATGTCACAAGTTACGATATCCACTAATCCTGAGGTTATGGGGGTCATTAATACGACCCCCGATTCCTTTTCTGACGGAGGTAGATTCGACACCGTCGATAAGGCCTTCGCACACGCCCGCCAGTTAATCGGCGAAGGCGTCGACATTCTCGATATCGGTGGTGAATCGACGCGTCCCGGTTCTCTACAGGTGGATGTCGAGCAGGAATTGGCTCGCACTATTCCATTGATCAAGGCAATCCGGGAGATTTCTGATATCCCGATTTCAATCGATACCAACAAACCCGCTGTAATGCAGGCCGCGGTAAGCGCGGGGGCGACGATGATCAACAGTATCTGGGCCCTGCAACTGGACGATTCCCTGCAGGTAGCCGCCGATCTGGCAGTGCCGGTCTGCCTGATGCACATCCAGGGCACTCCTGAAACCATGCAGCAAAATCCTTCTTATACAGATGTTGTCGGCGAGGTCATGGATTTTCTCAAGGCGCGGATGGATGCCGCGCTGGACGCCGGGATCGCGCAAAAACATATAATTGTTGATCCCGGATTTGGATTTGGCAAAACCATCGAGCATAATCTGCTGCTGCTGGCTTCATTACCAGTTTTCAGACAACTGGGGGTACCTGTGCTGGTGGGTTTGTCTCGCAAGGGCATGATTGGCAAGATCCTTGACAAACCTGCCGATCAACGACTTTATGGCAGTTTGTCTGCAGCGGTGATGTCGACGATGCTGGGTGCAGATATTGTACGGGTACATGATGTAGCCGAAACCCTGGATGCAATTGCAATGGTAAAAGCGCTTGGAGAGGTCTTGTAATGGGTCGAAAGTACTTTGGAACCGATGGTATTCGCGGTCGAGTTGGTCAGGTGCCGATGACCGTCGACTTTATCATGAAGTTGGGCTGGGCCGCGGGTAAGGTATTGTCAAAATCCAGGCGAGGACAAGTCGTCATCGGCAAGGATACCCGGATCTCCGGGTATATGTTTGAGTCGGCGCTGGAAGCCGGACTGGCTGCCGCCGGTCTTGATGTCCTGTTGCTTGGACCTATGCCTACCCCGGCAATTGCCTATATAACCCAGTCACAACGTGCCACGGCCGGTATCGTAATCAGCGCGTCGCACAATCCATACCACGATGACGGGGTGAAGTTTTTCAATGGAGACGGTTTCAAGTTGCCCGACGAAACTGAAGAAGCGATCGAGGAGATGCTGGACATCGATCTGGAAATGGTTGTGCCGGAACAGATTGGCAAGGCAACCCGGATGGAAGATGCCAAGGGCCGTTACATCGAATTTTGCAAGTCCTCGATAGCGTTCAATAAATCCTTACGCGGTATGAAGCTGGTAATCGACTGCGCCAATGGCGCGACCTATCACATTGCACCCGCCGTATTCCGTGAACTCGGGGCGGAGGTTATCGAAGTCGGGACGAAACCCGATGGAATGAACATCAATCAGGAAGTCGGCGCACTTTATCCCGAAAACATGCGTGCCCACGTGCTTGAGAACCAGGCTGATATGGGAATTGCATTCGATGGTGATGGTGACCGTGTAATGATGATGGATGCGCGCGGGGATGTGAAAAATGGCGATCAGCTACTCTACATAGTTGCCCGTGACAAACTGGCCAGGGGCCAGCTCGATGGGGGAGTGGTCGGTACGTTAATGACCAATCTTGGTCTCGAACACGCCTTGCAGGCTTGTGATATACCATTTGCGCGTGCTGCAGTTGGCGATCGCTACGTAATGGCTGAACTGGTCGACCGTGGTTGGCAGTTGGGTGGCGAATCATCCGGCCATATCATATGCCTGGATAAAACCACCACGGGTGACGGCATAATTGCCTCGCTGCAGGTTCTAGAGGCTCTGGTCAGCAACGGACAAACACTCGCCGAAGCCTGCAGCGATCTGGAAATCTATCCGCAAACCATGATTAATGTGCCGTTATCGACAGAGCTCGATCTGGATAACTCAGTTTCGCTCAAGGACGCTGTCAAATCGGCGGAAGCCGAACTGCGTGACGCGGGCCGGGTGTTGTTGCGAGCATCCGGCACCGAACCCCTGATACGCGTCATGGTGGAAGGTCAGGACAGTGAACAGGTTGAAAATATTGCGACAGCGCTGGCGCAGGCGGTGAGGGATACCGCTACAACCTGAGATATTTTATTGCAGGAGTGCCGGGAACGGCCTAAAAAACAGCCTAATCATTAATTCCGGATTGATTTATTGGGCCGAGGTGAGTACTCTTTGGCGCCTTTTTAATGACCGGCAATAAATATGCGCTCTAGCCTTATCGCGGGAAACTGGAAAATGAATGGCAACCTGCAATCCGTCGTCGAGCTGGTTGAGGGTATCAAGTCCGGAAATGCCGGCAAGGCTGAACTCGCGATCTTCCCCCCGGCAGTTTTTCTGATGAAAATCGGCGACATGCTGGCTGATAGCGAAATCGAGCTGGGTGCGCAAAACGTGTGCGACCAGGAGGCTGGTGCCTTTACCGGCGAAATAGCGGCTTCAATGCTGCGGGAATGTGGCTGTCGCTATGCTCTGACGGGCCACTCGGAACGCCGCTCGCTGTATCAGGAAACTGACCAGCTGGTAGCGGCACGATTTGCGATGGCGGTAGCGTCAGGCATCATTCCGATTCTTTGTGTCGGCGAGACCCTGCAGGAGCGTGAACAGGGCGTAACAGAGGCAGTCGTTGCCCGTCAGATAGACGCGGTTATCGATCTGGGCGGGATTGCCAGTTTCGGCCGGGCGATTATCGCTTATGAACCGGTTTGGGCAATTGGCACCGGTAAAGTTGCCACGCCGGATGAGGCGCAGGAAGTGCATGCGTTTATTCGCGGCAAACTGGCGCAGCTGGATGCCGACGTCGCCGGGCAGATTAAAATTTTATATGGTGGCAGTATGAACCCGTCAAACGCTGCGGAGCTGCTGTCGCAAGCAGATATCGATGGCGGGTTGATCGGTGGAGCATCGTTGAAAGCCGATGATTTTCTGGCCATCGCACAGGCGGTTTAGGACGTATTATGGAAAACATTAATAGTATTTTGCTGGTTGTACAGGTTTTATTGTCGATCTCGTTGATCGTGTTGATCCTAATGCAACACGGGAAGGGTGCCGATGCGGGCGCTGCGTTTGGCAGTGGTGCCTCGGCTACCGTCTTTGGCGCGCGGGGATCAGGAAATTTTCTCAGTCGGGCAACCACGATAATTGCGATACTGTTTTTTGTCGTATGCCTGTCACTGGCGTATATTTCGAGTAATCGAGAAGCGCCCGACAGTGTTTCCGGCAGTGTTACCTCCCAGGAAATGGAGGCGGAAACCGAGCAGGATAACCAGGAAATGCCGCCTGCGGAGTCCGGGAACGACATGTCACAGGAGTCAGATTTACCCCCGGCCGAGTAAGCCGGGATCATGCCGATGTGGTGGAATTGGTAGACACGCTATCTTGAGGGGGTAGTGGCGAAAGCTGTGCCGGTTCGACTCCGGCCATCGGCACCATATTTTTTCGTATCGACCCGAAATAAATCGGGTCGATACGAAATCGATCGAAAGTCGATTCAATCCTGCTTTGCGCGGGATTTTTTTTGTCTGTTTTCAGAGAATAATGCTGTCAATTGTAGAATTCTTGACACCATATAGACGCCACAATAGACTGGCGCCTCGCAACTTAATCCAGTTTTCCCGGGGACAGTACCAGAACCATGTTAGGTAATTATCTACCGATCCTGATATTCATGTGCGTGACGCTCCTGATGGGATCAGTTTTCATTATTCTGGGTAAGATTCTGGGGCCTTCCCGCCCCGACGCAGAAAAGAATTCGCCCTATGAATGTGGTTTCGAGGCCTTCGAAGACAGCCGTATGAAATTCGATGTGCGTTACTACCTGGTCGCCATCCTTTTTATCATTTTTGATCTTGAAATTGCCTTCCTTTTTCCGTGGGCGATCGTGCTCGACCAGATCGGAACTTTCGGCCTGCTGGCCATGGCTGTTTTTCTCGCCGTGCTGGTTATCGGATTTATCTACGAGTGGAAAAAAGGAGCGCTCGAATGGGAATAGAAGGTGTATTCGAGCAGGGCATAGTCACCACCACTGCGGATAAACTGATTAACTGGGCGCGCACCGGTTCGATGTGGCCGATGACTTTTGGCCTCGCCTGCTGTGCGGTCGAAATGATGCAGGCCGGAGCGGCGCGCTACGATCTTGATCGATTCGGCATTATTTTCAGGCCCAGCCCGAGACAATCGGATGTCATGATCGTGGCCGGGACGCTGGTAAACAAGATGGCTCCGGCCCTGCGTAAAGTTTACGATCAGATGGCGGAGCCACGCTGGGTAATTTCGATGGGCTCCTGTGCCAACGGTGGTGGCTACTACCACTATTCGTACGCCGTGGTTCGTGGCTGTGACCGGGTGGTTCCGGTAGATGTTTATGTACCCGGCTGTCCGCCCACCGCCGAGGCGCTCCTGTACGGAATTATACAGTTGCAAAACAAAATCAAACGCACCAACACGATAGCGCGCTAATATGTCGAACCGCAAACAGCAACTGGCTGATGCGCTGCGAGCAGCGTTTGCTGACAGGATCGACTCGGTAAGCGTTGAATTTAACGAAGTCAGCATCGATGTTGCGGCCGAGCAGCTGGTCGATGTCGCCACCGAGCTGCGAGATGATGCCCAGTTCAAGTTCCAGCAACTGGTTGATTTATGCGGCGTGGACTACTCACAGTTTGGCCGAGACGAATGGCAGACCGGGGATGCCAGTCGAGCCGGCTTCAGTCGTGGCGTAACGGCGTCTGCTACCACCGGTCGGCTGCAGTTTGGCGACGAACTCGATTCGCTGGCAACCCAGGGCCGGCGTTTCGCAGCGGTTTACCAGTTGATCTCTTACTCGCATAACCAGCGACTGCGCATGCGCGTCTTTGCCCCCGACGACGATTTCCCGATGGTTTCCACTGTCACCGGTATCTGGGCTTCGGCAAACTGGTATGAGCGAGAAGCCTTCGATTTGTTCGGCATACTGTTTAGCGATCATCCCGATCTGCGTCGCATCCTCACTGACTATGGCTTTGTCGGGCATCCTTTTCGCAAAGACTTCCCGATGGTCGGGCACGTGGAGATGCGTTATGACCCTGAACGCGAACGTGTCGTATACGAACCGGTATCTATCGAACCGCGGGTACTGGTGCCGAAGGTAAAGAGACAGGATCACCGCTACCTGGCAGATGTACAGGACGAGGCCCAGGACGATGCCTGAGATAAAGAACTATACCCTCAATTTCGGACCACAGCATCCCGCGGCGCACGGGGTATTGCGTCTGGTGTTGGAAATGGACGGTGAGGTAATCGAACGCGCCGATCCGCATATCGGCCTGTTGCATCGTACCACCGAAAAACTCGCCGAAACCAAACCCTATAACCAGACCATCGGTTACATGGACCGCCTTGATTACGTTTCGATGATGTGTAACGAACATGGATACGTGCTGGCAATCGAAAAATTACTCGGTGTTGATATCCCTGAGCGGGCAAGTTACATCCGTGTCATGTTCGACGAAATTACGCGCATCCTCAATCACCTGATGTGGATCGGTACCCACGCGCTGGACGTCGGCGCTATGACCATGTTTCTGTATGCTTTCCGTGAACGTGAAGATCTCATGGATATGTATGAGGCAGTTTCGGGTGCGCGCATGCATGCGACTTATTATCGTCCCGGTGGCGTTGCCCGTGATCTGCCCGAGGCGATGCCCCAGTACCAGTCGAATCGCTGGCGCAGCCAAAAGGATGCCGATCATTTGAATCAAAACCGGCAGGGCAGTTTGCTCGACTTCGCCGAAGATTTCGTACGCCGCTTTCCGGGTTACATCGATGAATACGAAACCCTGTTAACCGATAACCGTATCTGGAAGCAACGTACCGTGGACATAGGCGTGGTGTCAGAAGAACGCGCTTATCAACTTGGCTTTACCGGGCCGATGTTGCGCGGCTCCGGCGTCGAGTGGGACCTGCGCAAGAAACAGCCCTACGAAGTCTACGACCGCATGGATTTCGATATACCGGTAGGCACCAACGGCGATTGTTATGACCGTTACCTGGTGCGAATCGAGGAAATGCGCCAGTCAAACAGGATCATAAAGCAATGTATCGACTGGTTGCGCGCCAATCCCGGCATCGTGATTACCGAAAATCACAAGGTGGCGCCGCCGCGGCGCGAAGAGCTCAAGGCTGACATGGAAGGCCTGATTCATCACTTCAAGCTTTTTACCGAGGGCTATACGCTGCCGGAAGGTGAGGTTTATACTGCCATCGAACACCCCAAGGGGGAATTTGGCGTGTATCTGATTTCAGACGGCGCTAACAAGCCATATCGGGTAAAGATTCGCGCGCCCGGGTTTGCCCACCTGTCCAGTATGAATGAGATGGCCCAGGGGCATATGCTTGCCGATGTGGTGGCCATTATCGGTACCCAGGATATCGTGTTCGGGGAGATCGACAGGTAATGGCAATCGAAACCAGGTCAAAAATCGACTTGCTCAACGAGCATACGCGCGGCGAGATCGATCATTGGGTGGCACGCTTTCCAGCCGAGCACAAACGCTCTGCGGTGTTACAGTCCTTGATTGCGGCGCAGCATCAGAATCAGGGTTATCTGACAACCGACCTGATGGACGCGGTGGCCGAGTATCTGCAGTTGCCGGCGATTCACGTTTACGAAGTGGCCTCGTTTTACTCGATGTATGAAACCAGCCCGGTAGCCCGACACAACGTGGCGATATGCACCAATATTTCCTGCATGTTGATGGGGTCGGATAGCATCGTTGACCATGTGGAGAACAAACTGGGCATCAAGATCGGCGAGAGCACCGAGGATGGGCGCATTTATCTGAAATGTGAAGAGGAATGCCTGGCCGCCTGTGCCGGCGGTCCGATGATGCAGGTCGATCATGTTTATTATGAGCATCTGACCCCTGAAAAGGTCGATGAAATCCTGGATGCGCTGGAGTAGAGATGGCTAACGAAGTCTGCTACGCAACCCGCCAATACGATCAACCATGGTCGATGGAAACCTACCTTAAGGTAGGGGGTTATGAAGCATTAAAGAAAATTCTGGTCGATGGTATGACGCCTGAAGACGTCATCGAGGAAATGAAGGCTTCCGGGCTGCGTGGCCGTGGCGGAGCAGGTTTCCCGACTGGATTAAAGTGGAGCTTTATGCCGCGTAACGCTCCGGGACAAAAGTACATTGTCTGCAATTCCGACGAATCGGAACCGGGCACCTGCAAGGATCGCGATATTCTTCGCTTTAACCCGCATGCGCTGGTCGAAGGCATGGCTATCTGTGGTTATGCGATTGGTGCCACGGTAGGGTATAACTATATGCGTGGCGAATTCATGGACGAACCGGCACAGCATTTCGAAGCCGCGGTGCGGGAAGCCTACGCGGCCGGCTACCTGGGTAAGAATATACTGGATAGCGGCATCGATTTTGACCTTTACCCAACACTGGGCGCCGGCGCCTATATCTGTGGTGAAGAAACCGCGTTGCTTGAATCGCTCGAAGGCAAAAAAGGTCAGCCGCGTTACAAGCCGCCGTTTCCAGCTAACTTTGGGCTTTATGGTAAACCGACCACGATAAATAACACCGAGTCGCTGGCTTCTGCGCCGTCGATTATTCGAAACGGCGCGCAATGGTTCGCGGACCTCGGTATCCCCAATAACGGCGGCGTTAAGTGCTTTTCCATGTCGGGTCATCTGAACAGCCCGGGTAATTTCGAGATTTCGATGGGCACGCCGTTCAGGGACCTGCTGGAGATGGCCGGTGGTGTTAAGGATGGCCGTAAGCTGAAGGCAGTTATTCCGGGGGGATCCTCGGTACCGGTGTTGCCGGGGGATATTATGATGGATTGCACCATGGACTATGATTCGATCTCCAAGGCCGGGTCAATGCTGGGTTCGGGTGCAGTCATCGTGATGGATGAATCTACCGACATGGTGCTCGCGCTAAGACGGATTTCACGATTTTACTTCTCTGAATCCTGTGGTCAGTGCACGCCCTGCCGGGAAGGCACCGGCTGGCTGTATCGTATGTTGTGTCGTATCGTCGATGGCAAGGGCCGTCCGGAGGATATCGAACAGCTCGAAGAAGTCTCGCACAAGATCGAAGGACGCACGATCTGTGCCCTGGGTGACGCTGCGGCAATGCCGGTGTGGAGTTTCATCAAGCATTTTCGTCATGAATTCGAATACTACATCGAGCACAAGCGCTCGATCATTGATAACGCAGCCTGATCGGATAGAGGATGAGCGACAACATAACAGTCACGATTAATGGTCAGGAGATCGAAACTCAGGCAGGGCGCCTGTTGATTGATGTGGCGGACGAAAATAATATTGTGATCCCGCGTTTCTGTTACCACAAGCGTCTCTCGGTTGCCGCCAACTGCCGTATGTGTCTGGTTGAAATCGAGCGCGCCCCCAAACCAATGCCGGCCTGCGCTACCCAGTGCATGGACGGTATGGTAGTGCAAACACGCTCCAGTTCGGCACTCGCTGCGCAAAAATCAACCATGGAGTTTCTGCTCATCAATCATCCGCTGGATTGCCCGATCTGCGATCAGGGTGGCGAATGCGAGCTGCAGGATGTTGCCATGGGATTTGGCGAAGGCGTGTCAAAGTATACCGAGCAAAAACGCGTGGTGATGGACAAGAATATCGGTCCCCTGATCGCAACCGATTTCACCCGCTGCATCCACTGCACGCGTTGCGTGAGGTTTGGCGATGAAATCGCCGGAATGCCGGAACTTGGCGCCACCGGCCGCGGCGAGAATGTGGAGATTGGCACCTATATTGAGAAGGCTATCGTTTCGGAGCTATCCGGGAATGTAATCGATGTCTGCCCGGTCGGTGCACTGACTGCGAAACCCTCGCGCTATACCGCGCGTCCCTGGGAACTGACCCAGCACGCCGCGGTGTCCGCGCACGATTGCATCGGCTCCAATACCTACGTACATACCCGGGGTCACGATGTTATTCGCGTGGTGCCGCGTGAAAACGACTCGATCAATGAATCCTGGATCTCGGATCGGGATCGCTTCAGTTACACCGCGGTCAAGTCCGAGCGACGCATAATGCAACCGATGTTGCGCATTGCAGGCGAACTCACGACGGTTGACTGGGAAACCGCGCTTAACGCGGCGGCCGAACTGCTTGCCGACGCCAACGCTGACATTGCTACGCTGATCAGCCCTCAGGCGACGCTGGAAGAACATTTCCTGGCGCAGAAACTGACTCGCAGTCTTGGCTCGAACAATATCGATCATCGCCTCACCCAGGTTGATTTTTCTGCACAGGACAGTGCGCCGGTCATGCCCTGGCTGGGGCGCTCGCTGGAATCCCTGGAGACACTGGATGCAGCATTGATCGTGGCCGGGAATTTGCGCTACGAGCAGCCGCTATTGTCCCATCGTCTGCGCAAGGCGGTGCTCAACAATAACGCGGCGATTTCGTCGATCGGGCATGTCGGTGATCAATGCAATTTTGCCCTGCACAACGAACTGCTCGGCTCAGCCGCGCAGTTGATCGCTGATCTCGCCGCAGTGGCGGTTGCGCTGGCCGATCGCGACGTTCAGGCGACACCGCCGGGGTACCTGGCGAAAATATTGGCTGGCTGTGAACCTGACGACCAGCACCGGGCGATTGCTCGCAGCCTCGCCGAAGGCAGCAACGTGGCAATTATTGTCGGGGTACAGGCGCTGTCTAATCCGCAGCTGGCACTGCTGCAGGAGATTTGCGAAGCCATCACTGTCGCCAGCGGCGCCACCCTTGGCTACCTTTCCCTGTCAGCGAACAGCGCTGGTGCCTGTCTCGCCGGAGCGACGCCGCATCGTGCTGCGGCGGGTGTCGCGCTGGACCAGCCAGGCGAACATGCCGATGATATCCTGTCATCGAAGCATAAGGTGCTGCTTAGCTTTGCGGTCAATCCTTCGCTCGACAGCAACTCGGTAACATCGTTGTCTGACAATAACGAGAAGGTAATCGCGATCAGTTGCTTCGACAATGATTTCATCCAGCACCAGGCCGACCTGGTGTTACCTTTGGCCGCTGTACTGGAAACTTCTGGCAGCTTCGTCAATGTCGAAGGCCTTTGGCAGAGTTTCAACGGCTGTGTGCGGGCCAGAGGTGAAAGTCGCCAGGGCTGGAAAATCCTGTGTGCGCTGGGGCAGGTACTGGCGCCGGGGGAATTTGAGTACGCCGACTCGGTCGCAGTTAAAGATGAACTCAAGGCGCTGTGCAGTAATGTTGCCCTGAGTAATCTGTGCGGGGTCGAGTCTGCCGCCAATAGCCTGCCGAAAATACCCGCTTCGATTCAGAAAATCGGTATAACACCGATATATGCAATTGATGACATGGTGCGCCTGTCGACCGCGTTACAGTCGACTCCGCTGATGAAGTCGCAATCTACGGTCATTATGAATCGCCAGCAGGCCGAGGCCAGCAAACTGCTTGCCTGCGATCAGGTCCAGGTTAAGCAGGGCATGGGCACTGCGGTGTTGCCGTTACAGATCGATGAAGCTGTTCCCGCAGGCTGCGTTTACGTTCCCGGTGGGATCGATGCCGTCAAACACCTCGCCGACGCCTACGGTAAAGTCAGTCTGGAGAAGGTTTCGTGACCGATTTCCTGATATCGATCTGGGAGTGGTTGCATGAATATGTGCAATTCACGATCTATAGCGGTGTCAAGGCGCTGATTATTCTGCTGCCACTGTTTATCGTCGTGGCTTATTACACTTATGCCGAGCGCAAAGTCATCGGCTATATGCAGATTCGCAAGGGCCCGAACCGGGTCGGCTTCAAGGGACTGCTGCAGCCGTTTGCTGATATGTTCAAGTTGATGTTCAAGGAAATTATCATTCCGACCAACTCGAATCGTTACCTCTTCATCATTGCCCCGGTAATCACCTTTGCGCCGGCGATGGCGGCCTGGGCGGTGATTCCGTTTGACGCCGGCCTGGTATTCAGCGATATCAATGCCGGGTTGCTTTACATCCTGGCGATGACTTCGGTCGGTGTGTATGGGGTCATTATTGCCGGCTGGGCATCGAATTCGAAATATGCCCTGCTTGGCGCAATGCGCTCTGCCGCGCAAATCGTGGCCTATGAAATTGCGATGGGTTTCGCCCTGGTAGGCGTTTTGATGGTTGCTGGCAGTCTTAACCTCAGTGATATAGTTACCCGGCAATCCGGCGGCATTGGCAACTGGTTTTTCATTCCGCTGCTGCCGTTGTTCTTCGTTTACCTGATTTCAGGAGTTGCCGAGACCAACCGCGCGCCTTTCGACGTCGCCGAGGGCGAGTCGGAAATCGTCGCCGGGTTTCACGTCGAATATTCGGGCATGACCTTCGCGGTATTTTTCCTCGCCGAATACGCGAACATGATTCTGATTGCAATGTTGTGCTCGTTGCTGTTCTTCGGTGGCTGGTTAAGTCCGGCGCCCGAGCTGCTCGGTGATGGCATCGGCTGGCTGTTTGGCAAGACCGCCGTGTTCATGCTGCTATTCCCCTGGTTTCGCGCAACTTTTCCGCGTTACCGCTATGACCAGATTATGCGTCTCGGTTGGAAGGTTTTACTGCCGGTGACGATTTTCTGGCTTTTCGTCGAAGGTTTAGCGGTTTATTTCAAAATCGGCCCATGGTTCGTATAGACCTATGTTTGCGAAAATAAATTATTACCTGAAAAGTTTCCTCTTCCTCGAATTGCTCAAGGGATTAAACGTTACCGGGCGGTACTTTTTTCGCAAGAAGGTTACGGTGCAATACCCGGAACAGAAAACTCCTATCAGCCCGCGATTCCGCGGTCTGCACGCGTTGCGCCGTTATGCCAACGGTGAAGAGCGCTGCATTGCCTGCAAGCTATGTGAGGCGGTGTGTCCGGCACTGGCGATTACGATCGAATCCGAACAGCGCGCAGACGGCACCCGACGCACCACGCGTTACGATATCGATTTGTTCAAATGCATCTATTGCGGTTTTTGCGAGGAGGCATGCCCGGTCGATTCGATCGTCGAAACCAATATTTTTGAGTATCACTTCGAGAATCGGGGTGAAAATATCATGACCAAGGACAAGTTGCTCGAGATAGGCGATAAATACGAAGCGCAGCTCGCCGCCGACCGGTCAGCAGACGCGCCGTATCGCTAAGCGAATAATGATGATTGAATCAGCCATATTTTATGTTTTTGCAGTAGCCACGGTAATCAGCGCCTGTGCAGTGGTAACCGTCAAAAACCCGGTGCATGCGGCTTTATTCCTGGTATTGACCTTTTTCACCAGCGCGGTGATCTGGTTATCGCTGGAGGCCGAATTTCTGGCGATCAGCCTGGTGCTGGTTTACGTTGGCGCGGTAATGGTTTTGTTTATCTTCGTCGTCATGATGCTGGATATCAATGTTGCGCGCCTGCGTGAAGGTTTCGTGCGCTACCTGCCGCTCGGGCTCGCGGTGGCGGCTATCATGCTGTTACTGATGCTGAACGTGGTGACCAGCGACGTGTTTGTACTCGATGTCGGTTCCGAGCCACTGCCTAAACCGGCTGACTACAGCAACACCAAGGCACTCGGGGCCGTGTTGTATACCGATTATGTATTCGCTTTCGAGATTGCCGCGGTGATTCTGCTGGTGGCGATTATCGCCGCGATTTCCCTGACCATGCGTAAGCGCACGCAGACCAAGTACCAGGTTCCTTCCGACCAGATCAAGGTGCGCAAGTCAGATCGTTTGCGGGTTGTGAAAATGCCGTCGGTGGAGGAGGAGTGACGATGACTGTTACCCTGAGCCATTACCTGATTTTAGCCGCGGTCCTGTTCAGCATTTCGATCGCCGGTATTGTCATCAACCGCAAAAATATCATCATCCTGCTGATGTCGATCGAGTTGATGCTGTTGTCGGTGAACCTGAATTTTATCGCGTTTTCGCACTATCTTGACGACCTCACCGGCCAGGTGTTCGTGTTTTTCATTCTCACGGTTGCCGCCGCGGAGGCGGCTATCGGACTGGCGATACTGGTGGTGCTGTTCCGTAACAAGCGTTCGATCAATGTCGAGGATATCAAGGAGTTAAAGTGGTGAGTATGGATCTCATATATCTTGCTATTCCGCTGGCCTCATTGATGGGCGCAATTATCGCCGGCTTTTTTGGCAGGCAAATCGGTCGGTCTGGTGCACACTGCGTGACGATTATCGGCGTTGCGGTATCCTTCGTGCTGTCGCTCATCGTGCTCAAGGATGTTGCCATTGACGGCGCGGCGATCTACAACAAGTCGGTATATACCTGGATGATCAGCGATGGCATCCGCTTCGAAATCGGCTTCCTGGTGGACGGTTTGACCGCGCTGATGATGACGGTGGTCACCTCGGTGTCGCTGATGGTGCATATTTATACCATCGGATACATGCACGACGACCCCGGTTATCAACGCTTTTTCAGCTACATTTCGCTGTTCACTTTTTCCATGTTGATGCTGGTCATGTCGAACAACTTCCTGCAACTGTTCTTCGGTTGGGAAGCGGTTGGACTGGTGTCCTACCTGTTGATCGGTTTCTGGTTCAAAAAGGAAACCGCTATCTACGCCAACATGAAAGCATTCCTCGTCAACCGGGTCGGTGATTTCGGTTTTCTGCTCGGTATCGCGGTGATCCTGATGTTTACCGGTTCGCTCGATTACTACGAGGTATTCGACCGTGCCGATGCGATGGTGGCGGCGACGATGGAGGTTATTCCGGGAATGGACTGGTCGGTGATTACCATGGCCTGCATACTGCTGTTCATCGGTGCGATGGGTAAATCTGCACAGGTGCCGCTGCACGTCTGGCTGCCTGACTCGATGGAAGGCCCGACCCCGATTTCTGCATTGATCCACGCTGCGACCATGGTTACCGCGGGTATTTTCATGGTGGCGCGCATGTCACCACTATTCGAACTGTCGACCACGGCGCTTTCGTTTGTCCTGGTAATTGGTGCGACCACGGCATTTTTCATGGGCCTGATCGGTATCGTGCAAAATGACATCAAGCGGGTAGTGGCGTACTCGACCCTGTCACAGCTTGGTTACATGACAGTTGCACTCGGTGCCTCGGCTTACTCGGCGGCGATCTTCCACCTGATGACCCACGCCTTTTTCAAGGCCCTGCTGTTCCTTGCCGCGGGTTCGGTCATCATCGCCATGCACCATGAGCAGGATATTCGTAAAATGGGTGGCCTTAAGAAATACATGCCGATCACCTACTGGGTATCGCTGATCGGCTCGCTGGCACTGATCGGGTTCCCGGGCACTTCCGGCTACTTTTCCAAGGATGCGATCCTGATCGCAACCAGGAACGCCGACATCTGGGGTGCCGGCTACGCCTATATTGCGGTTTTACTCGGCGTGTTCGTCACTGCATTTTATTCGTTCCGCATGTTCTTTCTCGTGTTCCATGGCGAAGAACGTATGGACAAGCATACCAGGGAGCACCTGCATGAAACCCCGCCGGTGGTCACGGTGCCATTGATACTGCTCGCCATCCCTTCAGCCATTATTGGCTGGTTTACCATAGACGCCGTCCTGTTCAGCGGCTATTTCGACCGGGCGATTATCATTTTCGACGAGCACGGTGCGATGGCGGCGGTGGCAGAAGCTTTCCACGGGCCGGCCAGCTTTGTATTGCACGGGCTAGCCCCGGGGCCGACCTGGCTGGCTGCTGCAGGAGTGATCAGCGCCTGGTATATCTACCTGAAGAAACCGAAGATAGCGAGCAGCATCAAACAGAAGTTCAGCTGGCTCTACAACCTGCTCGATAACAAGTACTACTTCGATCGATTTAATGAAATTGTATTCGCGACAACTGCCCGTGGTATCGGTCAGGTGCTGTGGCGACTCGGTGACGCACTGATGATCGATGGCCTGATTGTCAACGGCAGTGCGCGCCTGGTCGGCTGGTTCTCGGGTGTGGCGCGTTATGCGCAAACCGGTTATCTGAACCACTACGCATTCGCGATGATTTCGGGGCTGATCCTGTTGCTGGGATGGGTCGTGTTGGGCTAAAGCAGAATAAGAAGATAGGTAAACGTTGAAATATGTACGCTGACTGGCCATTGCTGAGCCTTGTAGTCTGGACACCGATTTTCGGTGGCATCCTGGTATTGCTGGCCGGCGACAAGGAACCATCGGGCGCGCGCAAGATTGCTCTGCTGGTGTCGATTGTTACCTTCCTGCTGACACTGCCGCTGTACTCTCAATTCAATAGCGAAACCCACCTGATGCAATTCGTTGAGCGACAGGAATGGATTGCCGTGTTCAACATCGAATATTATCTCGGTGTCGACGGAATCTCGATGCCGCTGATCCTGCTGACTTCGTTTACCACCGTAATCGTAGTTATCTCGGCCTGGGAAGTTATTCAGTACCGGGCATCGCAATATTTCGCGGCTTTTCTGATTATGGAAGGTTTCATGATCGGTACCTTCTCCGCACTTGATTCGATACTGTTTTACATCTTCTTCGAAGCCATGCTGATCCCGATGTTCCTCGTTATCGGTATCTGGGGCGGGGTCAACCGCATCTACGCGACCCTGAAGTTCTTCCTCTATACCTTTATCGGCTCGGTGCTGATGCTGGTGGCGCTGATTTACATGTATACCCAGGCGGGCAGCTTTGCGATATTCGATTTTCATCATTTACGTCTGGGTCTGACCGAGCAGGTGCTTATCTTCCTGGCCTTCCTGGTGGCCTTCGCGGTCAAAGTGCCGATGTGGCCGGTGCATACCTGGTTGCCGGATGCACACGTGGAAGCGCCCACCGGGGGTTCGGTTATCCTGGCGGCGATCATGTTGAAGATCGGTGGTTACGGATTCCTGCGCTTCAGCCTGCCTATCACCCCGGATGCGAGTGCCGAACTCGACTGGTTAATCATAACCATGTCACTAACCGCGGTGGTTTACATCGGTTTTGTCGCGCTGGTGCAGCGGGATATGAAGAAATTGATCGCCTATTCGTCGATCGCCCATATGGGTTTCGTAACGCTCGGATTTTTCATCGTGTTCCGGATTATGAATTCCGGCCACGGTGATCAGGGCGCTGCGCTCGCGCTCGAAGGCGGCATGGTGCAAATGGTGTCGCACGGTTTTATTTCCGGTGCCATGTTCCTCTGTGTGGGTGTTATGTATGACCGTATGCATAGCCGTCAAATCGCCGATTACGGTGGCGTCGCTAACACCATGCCGGTGTTTGCCGCGTTCATGGTGTTTTTCGCGATGGCCAATGCAGGCTTGCCGGGTACCTCGGGTTTCGTCGGCGAGTTCATGGTTATCCTGGCAAGCTTCAAGGCCAGTTTCTGGATCGCCTTTCTCGCCGCGCTAACGCTGATTCTCGGTGCCGCTTATACCCTGTGGATGATCAAGCGCGTGGTCTTCGGCGAAGTTGCCAATGACAACGTCGCCGCGCTCAGCGATATCGGCAAACGCGAATTTCTGTTTCTGGCGATACTGGCGCTGGCGGTTCTGGCCCTTGGGCTCTGGCCGGACCCGCTGGTTGAAGTCATGCACCCGACCATCGAAAACCTGCTCAATCACATTGCGAATCCGAAAATATGACCTCCGAGTTCATGCAGCCTGATTTAATGCCCGCGTTACCCGAAATGGTAATGCTCGCTATGACTTGCCTGGTGCTGGTAGTCGATCTGTTCCTGCCCCAGGAAAAGCGCGGATTTACCCTGCTGCTGTCGATCACGACACTCGCATTGGCCATCGCCGCAGTCATCGCGGTCGCGCCTGCCGGTGCCGTCAGCAGTTTCGGGGGTTCTTTTGTGCTCGACCAGTTGGCCGTGGTGCTCAAGATCGCCACCTGTGGGGTCACGATTCTGGTATTCGTCTATTCGCGTGATTACCTGGTCGATAACAGTATATACAAGGGGGAATACTATGTACTGGGATTGTTTGCCACACTCGGTATGATGGTGATGATTTCCGCGCATTCCTTCCTGCTGGTGTATCTCGGGCTCGAACTATTGTCGTTGTCGCTTTATGCGATGATCGCATTCAATCGCAACTCGCTGAGCGCATCCGAAGCGGCGATGAAGTATTTCGTGCTGGGAGCGATGGCGTCAGGCCTGCTGTTGTACGGTATCTCCATATTTTATGGCATCACTGGAACCCTCGATCTCAATCAACTCTCGGCAGCGGTTACCAGTCAGTCAAGCCAGCACCCGATTGCGCTCGGTTTCGCGCTAACCTTTATCGTCGTTGGATTGTGTTTCAAGCTGGGTGCCGTGCCTTTCCATATGTGGCTACCCGATATTTACCAGGGATCGCCGACGTCGGTTACGCTGTTCATCGGTACCGCACCCAAGATAGCCGGTTTCGCGATGGCGATTCGTCTGCTGGTCGATGGTCTGGGTGATTTACAGGTGGACTGGTCGCAAATGCTGACTGCGCTTGCGATAGCCTCGATGGCTTTGGGCAATATCATAGCGATCGCACAAACCAACTTTAAGCGCATGCTGGCCTATTCAACCATTTCCCATGTCGGCTTCATCCTGCTGGGTCTTTTGTCGACGACCGCGAACGGATACGCCTCGGCAATGTTTTACACTATTACCTACGCGATTACCGCTTCGGTTGCATTCGGTGTGCTGCTGGTGTTGAACCGTAAAGGCTGCGAGGCCGAGAATATCAGCGACCTCTCCGGTCTGAACGATGGCAATCCCTGGTATGCGGCGCTGCTCGCTATTGCCATGTTTTCAATGGCCGGGGTGCCCCCAACGGTTGGCTTCTATGCCAAGCTCACCGTGCTACAGGCGGTGATCCAGGTTGACATGATCTGGATCGCAGTAGTCGCGGTTTTGTTCTCGGTGATAGGGCTGTTCTACTATCTGCGTGTAATCAAGGTGATGTATTTCGATAAACCGGCGGCCGAGCAAGCAACCACTATCAAGGAAGCGCTGGATGTAAAAGTGCTGCTCAGCGCGAACAGTCTTGGCCTGATCCTGCTCGGTGTTTTTCCTTCGTCATTGATGGCTTACTGCATTCTCGCGTTTAGCTAACTAACGACAATTATTTCTTCAACGCCCCGGTGGCGGGATCGATTGACGGGCTCCGGTGGGCCATCCCAGGCCCGTCCCGCGGCAATCCCCGCCGCTAGTCGCCCATCAATCGATCCCGCCACCAGGCTTCAATCTGTTGTTTGTCCTTGATAGTTTTGATTTCGTGGAAAAAGTATCCGCTATGTGGCGTCCTGGCCCTTGTAAATTGAGCTAAACCTAGCTATTATTCTGCGCCTCTGATGCGGGGTGGAGCAGCTTGGTAGCTCGTCGGGCTCATAACCCGAAGGTCGTAGGTTCAAATCCTGCCCCCGCTACCAACTTTCCTGGTATCGGAGACGAACTGGCAGGATGAAAGGCCGCCGACCTTCGCGGCCCGATTAAATCCCTCCTCGCTACCGGCTTTTTACTGGTGAAGGTTCGAAGATTTATTTAACTGACTTCGTTGAATTTTGTTCCACGGCAGTCAGCAGTCAGTTAAAAGGCCCTTATGGGCCTTTTTTATTGCTTTTCTGGAGGCAAATCGGTGCGGGACTTTAGCAAGCTTTTCGAGCCGGTAGTCGAGTCGATGGGTTACGAGCTTGTCGGCGTCGAGTTTCTGGGCGCAGGCGGTCACGGCACGCTGCGGGTTTATATCGACCGCGATAGTGGCGTGAGTCTGGATGATTGCGCGGCGATCAGCCATCAGATCAGTGGCATCCTGGATGTCGAGGAACCGATCAAGCAGGCTTATGACCTGGAAATTTCGTCCCCCGGTATCGACCGACCGTTGTTCAAGCTGGCAGATTTTGAACGTTTTGCCGGCAGGACGGCCAAAATCAAGCTCGCGGTCGGATTGCTCGGACGCAAGAATTTCAAGGGTGAGCTACAGGGCGTGGCTGACTCGAAACTGGTAATCATAGAGGTGGATGGAGAAGTTTATGATCTGCCTTATGCCGATATCGCCAGGGCGAATCTGGTTGGAGATTTTTAAATCGAAGAAAGTTGAATGGCCTGCGGGGCATTTGAACTGTGAACAAATTAAGAGTAATGACGATGGAAAATAAAGAAATCCTGTTAGTAGCAGATACCGTCTCAAACGAGAAAGGTGTTGATCGTGAGATTATTTTTGAGGCGATCGAAGCGGCCCTCGCATCGGCTACGCGGAAGAAGCATCAGCAGGACATAGAGGTGCGGGTCGATATCGATCGCGCAACCGGTGATTACGACACCTTTCGTCGTTGGGAAGTGGTCGAGCCGGGTGAAAACGGGGGTCTTGAAGAGCCTTTGCACCAGATCACCCTGGAGGCAGCACAGATTGATGATCCCGAAATCCAGCTCGGCGATTTTGTCGAAGAGCAGATCGAGTCGGTTGAATTTGGACGCATCGCTGCGCAGACTGCAAAGCAGGTCATCGTGCAGAAAGTGCGCGAAGCCGAGCGGCGCAAAGTAATCGATGCCTACAGCGATCGCGAAGGTTCGCTGGTCATGGTGCAGGTTAAGCGCGTCGAGCGCGGCAATGTATATGTTGATCTGGGCGATAATGCAGAGGGTTTTATCCCGCGTGAAGAAATGATTCCCCGCGAATCGGTGCGTCCTGGCGATCGCGTTCGCGGTTACCTCTATAAAATTGCGCCCGAGGTACGCGGCCCGCAGTTGTTCATCAGCCGTACCGCCCCCGAGTTTCTGGTCGAACTTTTTAAACTGGAAGTTCCGGAAGTAGGGCAGGACTTGATCGAAATTATTTCCGCCGCGCGCGATCCCGGAATGCGAGCCAAGATTGCGGTAAAGAGTAACGATCCACGTATGGACCCGGTAGGTGCCTGCGTTGGCATGCGTGGTTCAAGGGTGCAGTCGGTTTCCAATGAACTGGCGGGCGAAAGGGTTGATATCATACTTTGGGATGATAACCCGGCGCAGTTCGCCGTAAACGCGATGTCGCCAGCGGAAGTGACCTCGATCGTAATCGATGAAGAAGCTAATTCAATGGATATCGCAGTCCCGGAAGACAAGCTTTCCCAGGCGATAGGTCGCGGCGGTCAGAATATCAAACTCGCCAGCCAGTTGACCGGGTGGACACTGAATGTAATGGATGAGTCGGCAGCTGAAGAAAAGTCGGAAGGCGAGTCTCGTCAACTGGTCGAAAACTTTATGACTCAACTCGATGTCGATGAAGAGGTTGCAATCATCCTGGTACAGGAAGGTTTAACCACCATCGATGAAGTAGCCTACATCCCTGAATCAGAGCTTACCGAGATCGAAGAATTCGACGAAGAGATCGTGCAGGAACTGCGCGGACGGGCACGTGACGCCTTACTGACCATGGCGATCGCGCGTGAAGAGACCGCCGAGGCCGGGGAACCGCAGGATGATTTGCTCAACATGGAATTCATGACCGGGGAACTCGCGCAAAAGCTTTCACGCCTGGGTATTTGCACCATGGAAGATCTCGCCGAGCAGTCTACCGATGAACTGGTGGAAGTCGAAGGTATCGATACCGAGTTTGCGGGTAAATTGATTATGAAAGCCCGCGAACCCTGGTTCACCGAGGCGGAAGCCGAGTAGGCTCGAAAGACAGCAGCGGACAAAATAAGCAAGTGGAAAGATAATCATGGCACATGTAACAGCTAAACAACTTTCGGAAGTGATCGGCGTCAGTATTGACAAACTACTGGATCAGCTTAAAGCTGCCGGGGTTGAAGTCAAAGGTGCGGATGACCCGATTTCTGACGAAGACAAGATGAAGTTGCTGGAGTCGCTGCGCAGCAGCCATGGCAAAGAAGATGGTACCGGCCCGAAAAAAATAACGCTGCGTCGCAAGAGTAAAAGCGAACTAAGAGTTACCGGTTCTTCGGGACGCAATACGACCACCAAGACCATTAATGTAGAGGTGCGTAAAAAACGTACCTACGTTCGCCGTGCCGATGTCGAAGCCGAGGAAACCAGACAAGAGGAACAGGCCGAAGCAGAGGCCGAAGAGCGCAGTAAAGCGTTACAGCAACAGGCAGAGGAAGAAGTCAGGAAGGTCGAGGAAGCCGCTCAGCAGCAGGTCGAGGCTGCCAGGCTGGCCCAGGAAGAGGCAATCCGAGCCGAAGCTGAAAAGAAGGCTTATGCAAAAAGCCTGCAGGAAGTTGAGGCTGCGCAAAAGGCAATCGAGCAACAGCGTGCCGAAGCCGAGGCTGCCAAGGCGGCTGAAGAAGCTGCGCGTCTCGCGCTTGAAGCGGCCGCCGCGGCAAGCGCCGCAGCGGCGACTGCCGACAAACCCGGTAAGCATGGTAAACATGATGACAAAGGTACTCGTTATGGACGCAAGGAGTTGCATGTCAAAGAATCAGCGCATCAGCCGAATCGAAAGCAGGAATTCAAGAAAGGGCAGAGGCAGGTACATGATATCAAAAACCTGCATGGCTTTGAAAAACCGACTGCTCCCGTGGTGCGCAACGTAGAAATCCCCGAGGCGATATCGGTCGCCGACCTGGCGCAACGCGTTGCGATCAAGGCCGGTGACGTGATCAAGGTACTGATGCAGATGGGTACCATGGCTACGATTAACGAGGTGCTCGATCGTGACACCGCGACGCTGGTAGTCGAGGAACTGGGACACAATGTTGTCACCGCCGCCAGCGACGATGATTTCGAGAAAGAATTACAGGTTAGCGCCGAGCAGGAAGGTGAGGACAAGGTAACGCGTCCGCCGGTGGTCACCATCATGGGTCATGTCGATCATGGTAAAACCTCGTTACTGGATTACATTCGTAAATCGCGAGTGACCTCTGGCGAAGCCGGGGGCATCACCCAGCACATCGGTGCCTACCATGTGGAAACCGACAAGGGCATCATTACCTTCCTCGATACCCCGGGCCACGCTGCATTCTCGGCGATGCGCGCCCGCGGCGCCCAGGCGACCGATATCGTTGTCTTGGTTGTCGCTGCTGACGATGGTGTCATGCCACAGACCAAGGAAGCGGTCGAACATGCGACCGCCGCCGGCGTACCCATCGTAATAGCGGTAAATAAAATAGACAAAGAGAATGCGGATCCCGATCGAGTCAAGAATGAACTCGCCGCGCTCGAGGTAATTCCCGAAGAGTGGGGAGGCGAGAATATTTTCGTCAATGTTTCCGCGATTACCGGCGAAGGCGTCGATGGTTTACTCGATGCGATCCTGCTACAGGCTGAAATTCTCGAACTGCAGGCGGCCGACAAGGGTAATGCCAAGGGCATCGTGGTCGAGGCTACGCTCGATAAGGGACGTGGTCCGGTTGCGACCGTACTGGTGCAGTCCGGTTTGTTGCAACAGGGGCAATTGCTGCTCGCAGGAACTCAGTTTGGGCGAGTACGTGCGATGTATGACGAGTCGTCAAACAGCGTTAAATCTGCAGGACCATCGAAGCCCGCGGTCGTACTTGGCCTGTCGGGCGTACCGAATGCCGGCGACGAGGTGTTCGTCGTCGAAAATGAGCGTAAAGCGAAGGAATTTGCCGAGTCCCGGGAAGCCAGGATCAGGGAGAACAAGCTCTCCGACCAGCAAAAAGCAAAACTGCAGGGCATGTTCGATGCAATGGCTGAAGGTGAAGTGGCGGAAATCAACATCCTGGTTAAAGCGGATGTCCAGGGTAGTTCGGAAGCGATTCGTGAATCGCTGGAAAAACTTTCTACCGACGAAGTGCGCGCCAAGCTGGTTTCAACCGGCGTGGGTGGTATCAACGAATCCGATATAAACCTTGCTGCTGCCTCGGATGCGATCGTGATCGGGTTTAACGTGCGTGCCGATGTATCCGCGAAACGCGTCGCCGGAGATTACGGCATTGAAATTCGTTATTACAGCGTAATCTACGACATTATCGACGATATCAAGTCGGTGATGTCAGGCATGCTGTCACCCGAGTCGCAGGAAAAGATTATTGGTCTGGCCGAGGTCAAGGACGTATTCCGCTCGCCCAAGTTCGGTGATGTTGCCGGTTCGATAGTGGTCGAGGGTGTGGTACGTAAGGGTCAGCCGATTCGCGTGTTACGTGACAACGTAGTTATTTATGAAGGTGAACTCGAGTCACTGCGACGCTTCAAGGATGCCGTCGAAGAAGTGCGCATGGGCACCGAGTGTGGTATCGCTGTAAAGAACTACAATGATGTCAAACCGGGCGATCAAATCGAGGTTTTCGAACGCATCGAAGTAGCGCGTAGCCTCGACTGAGAAAACCGGGATGCCGAAGGAATATCCGCGCAGCGAACGCCTTGCCTCGCAGATTCAGCGTGAACTGGCCAGCCTCGTGCAGAGTGGCTTAAAGGATCCGCGCCTGACCACTCCGAGCATACTGGAAGTCCAGGTGAGCAAGGATCTGTCCCATGCGCGGGTCTACTTCAGCGTGCTGGACACGGCGGATGCGGCAGATTGCCTGCAGGCTTTAAACAGGGCAAGTGGTTTCCTGCAGCGTGAGATCGGCAAGAGTCTCAAAACACGGATTACGCCCAAACTCAGTTTTGTCTACGACGATACCGATGTACGTGGACGCGAATTATCGGACTTGATCGACTCGGCGGTCGCCAACGACAAGGTCAAAGCCGGGCGTTAATGGGCAAGCGGGGCAGATCCAGGGACTATCGTGATGTCGACGGTATCCTGATTCTGGATAAACCGACTGGTTGCAGTTCAAACCAGGCCCTGCAGCAGGTACGTAAGCTCTACCGTGCGCGCAAGGCGGGTCACTGCGGCAGTCTGGACCCGTTGGCGAGCGGTGTTCTGCCGGTCTGCCTGGGTGAGGCCACCAAATTTTCAAGTTATTTGCTGGGCGCCAACAAAACATATCGTGCCACCTGCCGGCTGGGCGAGACCACGACAACCGGTGATGCAGAAGGCGAAATCGTAGAACGCAGGCCCGTACAGGTTGATGAAAAGCAGATCAACGAGTGCGTTGCTCAATTCGTCGGTGAGATTGAGCAGATTCCGCCTATGTATTCGGCGCTAAAGCATCAGGGGAAACGCCTTTATCAGCTCGCACGCGAGGGTAAGGAGGTGGAAAGAAAGCCCCGTCCAGTGACGATTTACCGCCTGGCAGTGCTATCTTTCGTGAACCAATGCCTGTCGTTCGAAGTCTCCTGCTCTAAAGGCACCTATATCAGGACTCTCGCCGAAGATATCGGCGCCTGGCTCGGATGTGGAGCCCACCTTACGGCACTGCGCCGCACGACCGTCGACGCCTTTGTCGAGGCGGACTCGACTACGCTTGAGCGATTACAGTTGCTGGAGCAACAGGACAGGCATCAGCTCGACGATTTGCTGTTGCCGGTAACGACTGCATTGCTCCAGTTTCCCGAGCTGATATTGAACCCCTCATCCAGCCTCGAAATTTGCCAGGGCAAGAGGATTCAACTCGGCGCAACGGGAGCGGTTGGACTATGCCGGCTGACGACTGAATCGGGTCGTTTTATAGGCCTGGGTGAGGTTGACCAGGATGGCGAATTGGCGGCAAAAAGATTAATGAATACAGCAAGATAAGCTTATGCGGGAAGGTGCCTGTCAATTACCCGAATTATTCCGGTGAAAGTTCTTGTTACCACCTGCCCAGATAGGTAGAATACCAGCCTTTTTCGGGCCTACAGAGGTTAATCCATGTCAATGTCAGCTGAACAGAAGGCTGCAATTATCGGTGAGTACCAGCAAGCCAAGGGCGATACCGGATCACCCGAGGTGCAGGTTGCGCTATTGTCGCATCAGATCAGTCACTTGACTGAACATTTCAAAAAGCATATTCATGACCATCATTCGCGTCGCGGACTATTGAAGATGGTTAACCAGCGTCGCAATTTACTGGATTATCTGAAATCCAAAAATCAGCAGCGTTACAAAGATTTGATAGCAAAGCTCGGATTGCGTCGTTAACAGGTGAGATAATAGTGAATCCAATTAAAAAGACATTTCAGTACGGTGCCCACGAAGTTACGCTGGAAACCGGAGAAATAGCACGCCAGGCCGGTGGTGCCGTGTTCGTATCCATGGCAGACACGGTGGTAATGGTTACCGTGGTCGGGTCCAGAACCGCTGACCCCAGTCGGGGCTTCTTCCCATTGACCGTGGACTATCAGGAAAAGACTTATGCCGCCGGTAGAATTCCGGGCGGATTTTTCAAACGTGAAGGTCGTCCCAGCGAGAAAGAAACGCTGACCTGTCGACTGATCGACCGACCTATACGCCCGCTGTTCCCGAAAGGGTTCATGAATGAAGTCCAGGTCGTGGCTAACGTTGTCTCGAGCAACCCGGAGATAGACGCCGATATCCTGGCGTTACTTGGCACCTCGGCGGCGCTGACAATATCCGGAATTCCATTCAACGGCCCGATCGGCGCTGCACGCGTCGGCTACGTGGATGGCGAGTATGTCCTCAACCCGACAGCGAGTCAGCTGGCTGAATCAGATCTGGACCTGGTTGTCGCAGGCACCAGCAAGGCCGTGTTAATGGTCGAGTCGGAAGCAAATTGTCTGTCTGAGTCAGTGATGCTGGGCTCAGTGGTGTATGGCCATGAACAAATGCAGAACGCGATACGGGCTATCGAAGAATTTGCCGCTGAAGCACAGGTTGACGCCTGGGAATGGCAGGCTCCGGAAGCAGATGAAACCCTGGCGCAAAAGGTAGCAGAGCAGGGCGAGGCGGCGATTACGCAGGCCTATGCAATTGCCGACAAAATGGAACGCCAGACCACGCTGGGTGGAATTCGTGATGATATCGTCGCGGCGCTGGTTAGCGATGCGGAAGATTCCCCTGCGGAAGGTGATGTTCGCTCTGCCATTGGCAAGCTCGAAAAATCCCTGGTGCGTGGACGCATTATTGCAGGCGAAGCGCGCATCGACGGACGCGATACCGCAACCGTGCGCCCGATTGTGATTCGTACCGGTATACTGCCCCGCACTCATGGCTCGGCTTTGTTTACGCGCGGCGAGACGCAGGCTCTCGTTGTAACTACTCTCGGTACCGGACGCGATGCCCAGTTGATCGATGCGATCGAGGGTACCTACAAAGAAAACTTCATGATGCACTATAATTTCCCGCCTTCGAGTGTCGGCGAGACCGGGCGGGTCGGCTCTCCCAAACGTCGTGAGATTGGACATGGTCGCCTGGCCAAGCGTGGTGTGCAGGCAGTAATGCCGCAGATCGATGATTTTCCTTATGTCATTCGTGTTGTATCGGAAATTACCGAATCAAACGGTTCATCTTCGATGGCCAGTGTCTGTGGCGCGAGCCTTGCACTTATGGATGCGGGCGTGCCATTGAAGGCACCGGTTGCCGGTATCGCAATGGGACTGATCAAGGAAGGTGACGATTTCGCCGTGTTGTCTGATATTTTAGGTGACGAGGACCATCTCGGTGATATGGATTTCAAGGTTGCCGGTTCCACCGATGGTATTACCGCATTGCAAATGGACATCAAGATCGATGGCATTACGACCGAAATCATGCAAAAGGCACTGGACCAGGCCAGGGATGGGCGTATACATATTCTTGGTGAAATGGCGAAAGTGATTACCGAGGGCCGTGCCGAAATGTCCGAGTACGCACCGCGCTTGATTACCTTCAAAATCAATCCTGAAAAGATTCGCGATGTCATCGGTAAAGGCGGTGCAACTATCCGTTCTATCACCGAGGAAACCGGCGCCACTATCGAGGTTGACGATGACGGTATGGTGAAAATTGCATCGGTAGAGAAAGCCGCGGGTGAAGAAGCCAGGCGGCGCGTCGAGCAGGTTACCGCGGACGTCGAAGTCGGGGTGATTTATGAAGGCAAGGTTGCCAAGATCATGGATTTCGGCGCCTTCGTCAACATTCTGCCCGGCAAGGATGGTCTCGTGCATATTTCTCAGATTTCCGACGAGCGTGTCGAAAACGTGAGCGATAAGCTGTCGGAAGGCGATGTGGTCAAGGTAAAGGTGCTTGAGATAGACCGCCAGGGTCGTATTCGCCTGAGTATGAAGGCGGTTGCCGAGGACGAGGCTGCTACCGCCTAGCGCGGAAGCGAAATCAAGCCTTAGAAAAAGGGGAACCGGGTTCCCCTTTTTTATGCGCGGGAGCAAATCAGTCCCGCGCCTGGCGCAATTGTCTGGATTGATGATGCCTGCGCCGGCAGGCCGTCCTGCGCGCGCAACATGGGATGATCAGAAGTCTGGTAGCGACCCTCGGTAGCAGCGCGCCCGTAGGCGTGCAGACACCTTAAAACCTGGTCGCTACAGCAGCTTGAAAAGAGTTCCGCAGTAGGGACACCTGGCCTCGCCACCATTTTCTTCTACCGGGATGTAAACCCGCGGATGCGAATTCCACAGGCTGGCTCCCGACATCGGGCAATGGATTGGCAAATCATCGGGTTTGACTTCCACCGCGGTCTTCGCGTTGGGCGTGGAGTAGGCTTGCTGATCGGATGCCGTATCGGGATTAACCATGGGGTCTCTACTTGATGTAAGTTAGAAGGTCGAGATAGTTTTCGTTGCGTCCATGCACCAGGTCGAAGTAAGCGGATTGCAGGCCTTCGGTAACCGGTCCGCGCGAACCACTGCCGACAGGGCGATTATCCAGTTCCGCTATGGGTGTAACTTCGGCCGCGGTGCCGGTAAAAAAGGCCTCGTCGGCAATATAAATCTCGTCCCGGGTAAAACGTCGCTCGATGATTTGCAGTCCCTGATCTGCGGCCAGTTTGAAGATTGTCTTGCGCGTGATACCGTTGAGGGCCGTAGTAGTCTCGGGCGTATATATGACGCCATCCCTGACGACGAAGATATTCTCTCCGCTGCCTTCGGCGACGTAGCCCTCCGGATCCAGCAGCAAGGCTTCGTCATAGCCGTCCTTGAGGGCTTCGCCGAGAGCTACCATCGAATTGATATACTGTCCGTTGGCCTTGGCCTTGGTCATCGCGATATTGGGATGATGCCTTGTGTAGGAAGAAGTCTTGATGCGAATACCCTTTTCGAGTCCTTCCTGTCCGAGATAAGAACCCCATTCCCAGGTCGCGACAATACAATGCACGCTGAGATTGTCGGCGCGCAGGCCCATGCCTTCCGAGCCGTAAAAGCACATTGGACGGATGTATGCACTGTCCAGGTTGTTTTCGCGTACAGCGGCAATCTGGGCATTCATCAACTGGGTTTTGTCGTAGGGAATCGCCATGCCCAGTACCTTGCAGGAATCCAGCAAGCGCCTGGTATGGGCTTCCAGAGCGAATATAGCGGTTCCCTGCTCGGCATGGTAGGCGCGTACGCCCTCGAAACAGCCCATGCCGTAGTGCAGGGTGTGCGTTAGCACGTGCGTGGTCGCTTCCCGCCAGGGTACCATTTCACCGTCATACCAGATGAGGCCGTCGCGATCGGACATCGACATTCTTAATTCTCCAGGCCGAAACATTCGTTCCAGCAATCTACAACATGTTTCATGTGTTCGGCAATTTCTGCGATATCAATTTCAGCGGATTGATTTTGCAGCGTGGATTCATGCAGCAACCGATGATAGGTTTGATAGATTTCAACCAGTTGCGATTGCGAAGCGGTAATCAGGTTTAACCGAAATAACTCGTTTAACAGGCTAATGTTATCAGAATACAATTGCCCTGAGCCAATCTTATTTGCCAGCGCGAGCACCCAGTACTGTACCAGGAATTCGATATCGACCATGCCGCCTCGTGATTGCTTCAAATCTACGCGATTACCCTCGGGAGGGCGTTTCGTCTGGTAAATTCGCGTGCGCATTTCGACAATATCCTGAGCTAATTGCTGATCGTCCCGGGGCATCTGCAGAACCTGTTGGCGAACACTGGCAAATGGCTCCAGCAACATCGGACTGCCGGCTACCAGCCGGGCTCTGACCAGGGCCTGATGTTCCCAGGTCCAGGCTTTCTCCAACTGATAGCGCAGGTAAGCCTGGATTGAAGAAACCAGCAATCCGGACGCCCCCTCGGGCCGCAGTCGAGAGTCGATTTCGTAAAGTTTTCCCGAGGCCGTTAGCACACTGGTCATGGAGATTATCTTTTGCGCCAGCCGGGCGAAATAAACCGAGTTCTCGATACTCTTGTCCCCACTGGTATGCTGATGCTCTCCGCCGGAGTCATGCAGGAAAATGACATCGAGGTCGGACTGGTAATGCATTTCGTAGCCACCGAGTTTGCCGTAGCCGATAATCGCAAAGTTAGCTTCACGCCGGCTGCCTTCCTCGACACACTCAGGAGTGCCATATTGTGCCTGTAATGTCTTGCTGGCGAGATGGTAAACCGCTTCCAGCACTACTTCAGCAAGGTCGCAGAGATAATGGCTGACCTGGCTGGCATCAATTTCCTGGGCCAGTTCGGCACTGGCAACTACCAGGGTTTGCTCGCGTTTGAACAAACGCAGACTATCCAGCTCGAGTTCCGTATCGCCTGCGATGTTGGCAAGTTGCTGCTGTAGACGCCGGTGCAGGACCGATTTGTCGAAACGTTGTTGATCGCCGCTGTGAATAAGGTTTTCGAGTAGCATCGGGTACTGTGAGACTTCGTCGGCGATCCATGCGCTCTTGGCAAACAGGGAGGCAAGCTTTTCCAGCAGAGGCTGGCTCTGAAACAGTAGCTCGAAATAGACGCTGCGCCCCGCGATAGCGGAGAAAAGGCGCATAAACCGGTCAAACAACTCGCCCGGGTAATCGCTGGAGCGGATGGTTTGGAGCAATCCCGGTAGCAGGGTAGTAAAGCGCTGCCTGGCCCGGGCCGACATGTAGCTCCATGCTTTTGATTGCAGAAACCGGTTCAGTGACTGGTTTATGTCCTGCGCGTCGTCCACGCCCGCTGTTTCGATGAATTCCCATTGCCGGTTAGCGTCGATTTCATCTGCGAAGCTGTCGTCGATCACCGGTGCAGGTTTGGACTCGACCTCCTGTTTGAATAAATCGTTGAAGCACAGGCTCACCTGATCACGGTGAAGTTGCAGTTGATCGATAACCGTGTTCCAGTCGGCCAGGTCCATGGTCGCTGCCATGCGCAGTTGCTGCTCGGCATTTTCGGGCACATCATGAGTTTGCCGGTCGTCAAACATTTGTATGCGATTTTCAAGCTGGCGCAAAAAACAGTAAGCGGCGCGAAGTTTTTGCAGCGTGTTGCTATTGACGATTTTATGTTCGTCGAGTGCGCTAAAGCATTCGAAAATTTCGCTGCTTTGCAGTTGATGGTTACGTCCTCCCTTCAGAATTTGAAAAGCCTGCACGAAGAACTCGATCTCGCGTATACCCCCGGGACCAACCTTTATATTGATCCGCATCTCCCGGGATTTTGCCTGTGCATCGATCTTTGCCTTGAGCGTGGCGAGACCGTCGAATACGCGGTAGTCATGATATTTACGAAATACGAAAGGTCTTAACATCGAAGCCAGATAGTTGCGACTGTTTTTGCTACCGGTCAATACACGCGCCTTTACCATCGCGTACTGCTCCCATTCGCGGCCGTGCAGCTGGTAGTAGTGCTCGAGCGCACTATGGCTAAGCACTACCGGTCCGGATTCGCCCCAGGGCCGCAAACGCAGATCAACGCGATATACGAATCCGTCGGCTGTGGTATCGCTAAGCGCCTGGTTGAGCAATCGCACCAGGCGGCTGAAATACTCCTGGTAACTTAACTGTCCGTAACCAGAGAGCTCTCCTTCGCTGTCGTAACAGCAGATCAGATCGATATCGGAGGAAAAGTTAAGTTCGCGTCCGCCGAGTTTGCCCATGGCGATAACATTGAGTTCCATTGCATCGCCGTTACTTTCCAGCGGTTGCCCATGCTTGACTGACAAATGTTGCTGGCAGGCCTTTAAGGCGCTGCGAATCAACAGATCCGCGAGGTCGCTCAGGTGATGCAGGGTTTTTTCAAGTGGGTTCGATGCGACCACATCGAGGTAGATTATTTCGACCAGTTTCCGATGGCGATAGCGGCGGAGTTGTTGCTTGACCTTGTCGAGGTCAATTTTCTCATCCGCGTCAAGATTAATTACCTCGGGGTCGAGGATGAATTCTTGCAGGCCAAGCAGGCTGTTGATCGATTCAGGGGTGCGACGCATCTGTTCCAGGGCGTAGTTGCTTGCCACGGCCAGGCGTTCGATTTTTTCAAGATCGGTGGCCTTAATCTGCTGCGAGGTTAGATAGTCCGCGATCTCACGCCACTGGTATTGATTTTCTTTTAGCAGGTCTGGATTGATCGAAGGTGCATTCATAGATAATATTTAATACAAATGAGAACTGTTATTATTTGCGTTTACACTAATATTCATTAGAATTCGGGCTCCCGAGGCGAACCAGGGTCGTTTCCCAGGACAATTTTAGCGCCGAAACGAGTTTGCAAACTAATTTATTTGACCGTGTCAGTGAAAATATTTATGCCTGGTTCGGCCGGCTTTTAACTATCTTAGAGCATTAATCCATTGAGCTCAGTGTTCGCAAGCAATCCATCCATGCAACGCCTGTGGAAACCCGGGATATTTCTGGTCGCCTTGCTGTTCAGTTTGCCCATATTCACAATTCTCAGTTTCGTTGTATACCCTTCGAGCGAGATTTGGCGTCATTTAACCGATACCGTGCTTGGAGAGTACCTGGTTAATTCGGCGTTACTGATGCTGGGGGTCGGGATCGGTACCCTGATTATTGGTGTAGGCTGCGCCTGGCTAACCAGCGTCTGTGTATTCCCCGGCAAGAAGTTTTTTTCCTGGGCCCTGCTGCTGCCGCTGGCGTTTCCAGGCTACATAATTGCCTACACCTATACCGGCATGTTCGATTTTGCGGGTCCGGTACAAACCTGGATCAGGCAGGTCACGGGTTGGGGGGTGCACGAGTATTTCTTTCCGGAAATTCGCTCGCTCGGGGGAGCGATGACGATGTTTTCGCTGGTACTTTATCCTTATGTCTACCTTTTATCACGTGCGGCATTTCTCGAACAGTCGGTTTGCGTGCTTGAAGTAAGCCGCACCCTGGGATGCTCGGTATGGTCGAGTTTCTGCCGTGTTGCATTGCCGCTGGCTCGTCCCGCTATTGTGGCAGGTCTTTCGCTGGCCCTGATGGAAACCCTGGCTGACTACGGCACGGTTTCCTATTTCGGACTGGGGGTTTTTACGACCGGAATTTTTCGTACCTGGTTTGGGCTTGGCGATGCGGCAGCGGCGGCAAAGCTGGCGGCGATACTGCTGCTGTTCGTATTTACGCTGGTGGTTATCGAGCGCGGGTCGCGTAAACGCGCGCAGTATCACCATACTACTAACCGCTACAGCGCCTTGCCCCAGTATCGGCTCAGCGGTTACCGGGCGTGGCTTGCTTTCTGTGCCTGTTTCGTGCCGCTTCTGCTGGGCTTCCTTTTGCCCGTCGTACAACTTGGACTCTGGGCTCTCGAGACCTATGATTACATGGTCGACGAGTCTTTCATCGCGCTCACGATGCACACCGTTCTGCTGGCGCTCAGTGCTGCGCTACTCGCGGTTGTACTGGCGCTGTTCCTGGCTTACGGTAAACGCATGCTGAAAAGCAAAACTGTTACGGCATCGATTCGCGTCGTTGCCATCGGGTATGCCATTCCCGGCACGGTAGTCGCCGTTGGAGTAATCATTCCTTTTGCGTGGCTCGATGGCGGCCTCGATAGTCTGTTGCGTGAATACTTCGGCGTTTCGAGCGGATTGTTGTTAAGTGGCAGTCTGTTCGCGCTGATGTTTGCCTACATGGTTCGCTTTCTTGCGATCTCGATCCAGTCGGTAGAATCGGGACTGGTAAAGGTAAAATTCTCGATGTACGAGGCAGCACGTTCACTGTCGTATACCCCGGCAGAAATTTTGATGAAAGTACATTTACCCCTTATGAAGGGCACCGTGCTGACCGCGTTTCTGATCGTATTCGTCGATGTAATGAAAGAGTTACCGGCGACCCTGATACTGCGTCCGTTCAACTTCAACACGCTCGCGGTCAGAGCCTTCGAACTCGCAGCCGACGAGCGTCTGGCCGACTCTTCTACCGCGGCACTGATGATAGTGGCGGTCGGACTGGTACCTGTTATCCTGTTAAGCCATAGTATCAGCGCTTCGCGAGTTGGCTCATGACATCACAACTGGAGGTCGAGAATCTGCAGGCCGGTTATGACGATCTGCAGGTGTTAAACGAGGTCAGTTTCTCGCTGCAGCCTGGTCAGATTGGCTGCATGCTGGGTCCCAGCGGCTGCGGTAAAACCACTGTGCTAAGGGCCATTGCAGGTTTTGAACCCGCCTGGAACGGGCGTATCCTGATAGACGATATCGAGGTTAGTTCACGCCAGCGCAATCTTCCTCCCGAACAACGCAATATTGGCATGGTGTTCCAGGATTTTGCGTTGTTCCCGCATTTAAGAGTGGAAGACAATGTCCGCTTTGGATTGCGAAAACTGCCCCGAAGGGAACAGCAATCACGCATCCAGGAAATGCTTGCCATGGTCGGCATGCTCGCCTATGCTAGGGCCTATCCGCACCAGCTCTCGGGCGGTCAGCAGCAGCGTATCGCGTTGGCCCGAGCGCTGGCTCCGGCTCCGGGCATCCTGTTGCTGGATGAGCCGTTCTCCAACATGGATGTCGATCTGAGAGAGCAGTTGGCGCGCGAAGTCAGAAATATACTCAAGCAGGAAAACAACACGGCTATTCTGGTGACCCACGATCAACATGAAGCCTTTGCGATGGCCGATCAGATTTGCGTGATGAATGAAGGTAGTATCCTGCAGCAGGGCAGCGGATACGATCTTTATCATCGGCCGGTAAACCGGTTTGTGGCTGACTTCATCGGTCAGGGTGTTATTATTCCGGCTACGGTGGAAGGCCCGACCACGGTGAAAACCGATCTGGGGCTGATTCGGGGCAGGCAAAAGATCGATGCCGAGAGCGGCACGATAGTAGATGTACTGATCAGGCCCGATGATATAGTCCACGACGATGAATCGACCGAATCCGCCATCGTCGTCGAAAAAGTCTTTCGCGGCGCAGACTTCCTCTATTTTTTACGCCTGGATAGCGGAATTGAGGTGATGTGCCTTGCGCCCAGCCACCATAACCATAAAATTAACGAGCGTATCGGGATCCGTCTCAATGTTGACCATCTGGTTACCTATTCCCGCAATTAGAACCGAATTCAAACTTCGAGTATAAATGATTAGCAAGATTCTCATTACTCTGGCAGTAATCATGATTTGCATGTGGATGTTATCTTCACGTGCGAAACCGGATCTGAGGGAGATTCCCAATCCTGCCGCTGAACGCAACAAAAAATTCATGCGTAACGGTGCGATTGCTTTTATGGTCGTTATGGCCATCGCGGCCGCAGTCATGATTTATCTCGAGGTCGATGAGCGCAGCGCGATCGTGACCGTGCGTGTCATCAACACGCAGTCAGGCGCGCAAAAGTCTTACCGGGTTATGAAAAGCGATATTCACAGCGATGGATTCACCACGCTGGATGGAGTAGAAGTATTTGTCGCCGGCATCGAGCGCATCGAAATCGAGACCAGGTAACCTGAATCGCTGAACTAGAGTCGTTCTTTGATGGCCTGCATTACCGGCTCAATATCGGACGATGGCACGCTCACCAACAGGCCGTCATTACGGTAAAAATCAACCAGGGGGGCGGTCTGCTGATTATAGATCTGCAGGCGATTCTCGATGGCTTCCTCGGTTTCGTCGTCGCGCTGCATAATTTCACTGCCGCAGACGTCGCAAATATCCTCGACTTTGGGTGGTTTGGATTTGATATTGTAAATTTCACCGCAGTTATTGCAGGTGCGCCGCGTGGTGAGTCGATCGATAATTACATCCCGCGGTATATCGAGCTCTAGCACGCAATCGAGTTTTTCGCCGAGTTTCGCCAACAGTGCCTTTAGCGCTTCCGCCTGGGGTATGGTGCGGGGGAATCCATCGAGTAAGTATCCCTGCTGACAATCCTCTTCCTGCAGGCGTTGTTCCATGATGTCCATGATCAGTTCATCGGTGACCAGGTTGCCAGCCGCCATGGCGGCCTCGACCTGCTTGCCGAGCGTTGTGCCTGCGGTGATCGCAGCGCGCAGGATGTCTCCTGTAGAAATCTGAACCGACCCGTCATGCTGCATCAGGGCTTTGGCAATAGTGCCCTTACCCGCACCTGGCGGTCCTAACAGGATTACTTTCATGCTTTCCCCTCGAGTGGTCGGGATAATAGTGCCTCATTCTCCGGTTTTATACGGAGATGGCAACATCCAAATATCAATACTATGTATTATCCCGGCATACCGGACAGTGTAATGGTGAGGTTGCGACGATGGGCGAGGTAGCGATGCTCCCATAGAAATAAACCCTGCCAGCTACCAAGCGCGAGTCTGCCGCGCTGTATCGGAATGGTGATTTCGGTCTGTGTCAGGACTGAGCGGATATGTGCAGCCATATCATCGTCACCTTCCTGGTCATGGAGGTATGCCGGATCGCCGTCTAGCACCAGCCGGGCAATATAGTTTTCCAGGTCGCGGCGTACGTTACTGTCCGCGTTTTCAGTGATAATCAGCGAAGCGCTGGTGTGATGTAGAAACACGTGGCAGAGTCCCTGCTCGATCCCGGAGACTCGTAATAGCTGCTCTACCTGGCCGGTGATATCGATGATAGACCGTCCCTCGGTCTGCAGCGTTATCGTTTGTTGCTCAATCATGTAGCGATCCTGGCATCCGCGCTGAACGTAAAATAGTTCTCAAGGCCACGCTCTCGTGCAGCGCGTGACGATCAAATAGAGGCCAGTTTAGCCGGGCTTTGCTTGAATTTGTCGGGTTCGAGGATAGTGGCTGAGTGGTACTTATCACTGGTTTCAGGATAGTCGAGCGTAAAATGAAGGCCGCGGCTCTCCTTGCGTGCTAACGCAGAGCGGATTATTAATTCTGCGACCACGACAAGATTCCTCAATTCGAGTAAATCAGGCGATACCTTGTAATTACCGTAATACTCGATTATCTCACTTTTTAGTAAATCGGTACGGTGCAGGGCTCGCTCCAGGCGTTTGTTGGTGCGCACGATACCGACGTAATCCCACATAAAACGCCTCAGTTCGTCCCAGTTGTGCGCGACCACGATATCTTCATCAGAATCGGTGACCTGCGATTCATCCCAACGCGCCAGTAGCGGTAATTTATCGCCAGTATCAATCTCGGCGGCGATTTTATCCGCGGCCGCCCGTGCGAACACCAGGCATTCGAGCAGAGAATTACTGGCCATGCGATTGGCGCCATGCAATCCCGAGCAGGCAACTTCACCTACCGCGTAAAGGTTCTCCAGGTCCGTACGCCCATCGATATCGACCATTATCCCGCCACAGGTGTAATGCGCCGCTGGCACAACCGGTATGGGTTGCCTGGTGATATCGATATCAAACTCCAGGCAGCGTCGATAAATAGCCGGGAAATGCGACTTGATAAAGGCGCTGCTTTTATGGCTGATGTCCAGGTATACGCAATCAATACCGAGGCGTTTCATTTCATGGTCGATCGCGCGTGCGACTATATCACGCGGGGCAAGCTCGGCGCGTTCGTCGAAACCGGGCATAAACCGATCCCCGTTCGGTAACAGTAGCTTTCCGCCTTCACCGCGAACTGCCTCGGTAATGAGAAAGGACTTTGCTTCGGGGTGGTAAAGGCAGGTTGGGTGAAACTGATTGAATTCCATATTGGCGACCCGACAACCGGCGCGCCATGCCATCGCTATGCCGTCGCCGGTAGAGCCATCCGGGTTGCTGGTGTAGAGATATACCTTGCTGGCACCGCCGGTCGCGAGGATTATTTTTCGCGCCTTGAGCACATCGACATGTTGATCCTGCCGGTTCAGTGCGTAGAGACCAACACACTTCAGCTGCCGGTGTATCAGGTCGATAGCAATATGCTGGTCGAAGACTTCTATGTTGTCCCGTTCCAGCACATGCGCCTGCAGGGTTTCCTGCAGGGCTTTACCGGTCGCGTCGGCAGCGTGTGCAACCCGGCGCCGACTATGCCCGCCTTCGCGAGTCAAGTGAAAGCCGCTGTCGCTGATTTCCTGGCGATCAAGCGTAAATGGCATGCCAAGGGATGCGAGCCAGTCGATGCATTGCCTGCCGGCGCCGGCACACAGCCTGACGACCGACTCGTCGCATAATCCGGCACCGGCCGCAATGGTGTCGGCGGTGTGCTGATCGATACTATCTTCGGGCTCAAGTACTGCCGAGATACCACCCTGTGCCCAGTAACTGGAATGTTGTTCTCCAGGGGTTTTGGCCAGAACTGCGACCTGAAGCGTAGACGGTAAATGCAGGGCCGCGGACAGGCCCGCGGCTCCGGAACCGATGACAATTACATCAAACTCGAATTGTTTGCTCATAACGACCTTAGATTAAAGGGTTCGTTGCAGTATAGTGATATTTTTCATAACTCAAAAGCGCGCTTTCGGCAGAACTTTTTAGAATATAATCAGTCCTTATGTCTAACTAAGGAAGATAAGTTTTTATTATCTCCGAAAACTATAATTAACCAGGGATTTAAATGGGGACTAATCTGCTCGACGCAGAGTTGGTGAAACGGGTACAGGCCGGGGATACAGGCGCCTTTGATTTGCTGGTGCAGAAATATCAGCATAAGGTGGTCAACCTGGTCGGCAGGTTTGTATCAGACCATGCGGAATGCCAGGATATCGCCCAGGACGCTTTTATCAAGGCGTACCGCGCTATAAACGGCTTCAGGGGCGATAGCCATTTTTATACCTGGCTTTACCGGATTGCCGCCAATACGGCGAAGAATCACCTCGCATCGCGAGCGCGTAAATCGCCTGGCTACACTGTCGATGTCGATGATGCCCAGCATTTCGAGGGTGAGTCCGGGCTCAAGGAGTATGCCAATCCTGAAAATCTGTTGCTCACTGATGAAATCAGGCAAACGGTTTTCACTGCGATAGAGAAATTGCCGGATGATCTGAAATCGGCAATTACGTTACGCGAAATCGATGGTTTGAGCTATGAAGAGATAGCAGATGTGATGGATTGCCCTATTGGCACGGTTCGATCCAGAATTTTTCGCGCCAGAGATGTAATCGATAAGGAACTTAGACCCCTGTTAGAGTGACTAAGTAACAGATTCTTGCAGCCAGCTGCTTGATACTGAATAATTTGAGACCTGAATATGACTGATAGAAACGAGAAATTATCGCTCCTGCTGGACGACTATAGCGAAGACAATATCGATGAAACCATCGATGAAGTGATTGGCGACGTCAATGCGCAGTATCGCATGCGCCGTTATCGCATTATTGGTGAAACCATGCGCAACGAGTTGCCCCGGGCCATCGATACCGACTTCCATAACACCGTGATGATGCAGATCCGTGATCAGGCTGTGGCACTCGATCCCGCGCCGACAGCAACACAGAAATCAGTGCTTAGACACCCGTTACTTAGCTGGATGAGCTTGAAACCGCTGGCCGGTTTCGCAGTAGCCGCGAGCGTTGCGCTGGTTACGGTAGCGCTATGGCAACCACTCAAGCAGGAGTCGGGTCAGTTCGACGAAGATCTCGTCAGTACCGCCGATCAGCAGAAAATAGAAAAGCTTGCCGGACAGCAGGTGAGTACCGGAGCGGTACCAGTATCGACCAGAGTGCAGACACCCGGCACACGCTGGAAGGTGGAGAGCGCGTCACCCGAACCCGGAGTGCAACAGAAACTGAACGCGTACCTCGTCAATCACACCGAGCAATCCAATTCGATGCAGGGACTTATTCCGCAGGCACGGGTCGCCGGTTTCGATTCCCGGCAGTGACGCTTGACGAATGAGGATTTCCCCCGCTAAAAATCTACTGCCGGTCCTGCTTTCTGCGTTGATTAGCGTCCCGGTTATGGCCGATCCGGCGATGGATTGGGTGCAAAAAATGTCCACGGCGATGCGCAACCTGAGCTATCGAGGCGATTTCGTTTACATGCATGAAAATCAACTCGAGAGCATGCGGATTTCGCATTACAAGGATGCCAATGGCGAGAAGGAACGACTTATTTCACTCAACGGCGAGGCCCGCGAGGTTATCAGGGATAACCAGAATTTGACCTGTATCTGGCCTTCGAGCCGCAAAGTCGTGGTGGATTTTTCGCGCAAGAATTCTTTTTCGCCGATATTCATTCCGGAAGACATTGCCCGACTGGAAAAATTCTATGAGATGAAATTGTTGGGCAACGATCGTGTTGCCGGCATGACTACGGTAGTAGTGCATATCGATCCCAGGGATCAATACCGCTACGGTATGAAATTCTGGATTAACGAACAAAACGGCCTGATGATGAAATCCAGCCTGATCAATGAAGAGGGGAAGGTGGTCGAGCAGGTCATGTTTACCAGTCTGGAGCTGTTCGGTGCTGATGAAAAACTGGTCGTCGATACGATGCCGGAAATAGATGAAAGTTTTACCCTGGTGCGCTACCACAGTGGTGACAGTTCAAAGTCGTTTGCGGCGGATAACGCCTGGCAGCTAGCTGATGCGCCAGGCGGTTTTTGGCGCGAATCGGTATTGAAACGTAAAATCCCCGGTACAGAACATTTTGTTCAACAGATGGTTTACACCGATGGTCTGGCTTCGCTTTCGATCTTCATCGAAAGGAAAACCGGCCTCAGTTCCGTTGGAAAGTCCTCGATGGGCGCGGTCAATGCCTTTATTCGAATTCTGAATGATTATTCGGTCACCGCGATAGGCGAAGTGCCGGCAGTAACCGTGAAACAGTTGGCTGAAGCGGTATCCTACCGTCAGCAGTAACCCCTGACGGGGGTCTGATCCGGATACTCGTCGCCCCTACCGCGCCTTGCGATTGTCTTAATTTGGTATCAAACTCTATTAATCGGCAAATCTACTCAGGGCTTCCGACATGATTACTGAACAGGCGGTCGTCACTCGCCGCGATGGCAAGCGGGTTGAACTCGAGCTGCAGCGAGGCTCGGCCTGCGGCCAATGTGAACTGAGCCAGGGTTGCGGCACCGGCGCACTCGGACGGCTGCTGGGCAAGCGCTCGAAACCAATCGTCATCGAAACTGACCGTCATTTGAAGCCCGGAGACAGGTTGCAGCTGGGCCTGTCTGAATCGGCACTGGTACGGGCAAGCCTGACTGTTTACGGTCTGCCTTTGCTGTGTATGGTTGTCGCAGGATTAATCACCAGTTTTGCCATCGAGTCGGATGTCTGGATTACGCTGGCGGCTTGCGCCGGATTTATCGGCGGATATAAATTAGCCCGCTATCTTTCCCATTCGCTTGAACATGACCCGTTGACCCCATATATCGTAGAGATCAGAGTGAACCCCGGTCCCTGATTTGAGTCTTAAAACCGTATTCGAAATAATTTGGAAGCAATCGATGAAATATTTAACCAATTCTGTTTACCGTATCATTTTCGTTGTTCTGTTTAGCTTGCCGCTGGCGGTCCAGGCTTCTCTACCCGACTTCACCACTATCGTTGATGAAGCTAAGGACTCGGTGGTTAATATCAGTACCAAGACCAAGGCCAGGACTAGCAGCCGCAGTTCGAGAGAGTACAATCTTCCCGAGCTACCCGAAGGCTCGCCATTCGGGGAGTTGTTCGAAAAGTTTTTTGATCGTGACGAAATGGAGCGTGGCCGTCGCGATGCACAGTCGCTGGGCTCGGGGTTCATGATCTCCGATGACGGTTATATCCTCACCAATCACCATGTCATTGCCGGTGCCGATGAAGTTATCGTGCGCATGGCGAATCGCAAGGAGTTTGTCGCAAAAATTATTGGCTCCGACGAGGCGTCAGACGTCGCGGTGCTGAAAGTCGAGGCTGAAAAGCTGCCGGTTCTCGAGTTTGGCGATTCCGATGAACTGAAAGTGGGCGAATGGGTACTGGCGATTGGTTCGCCATTCGGGTTCGACCACAGTGTCACGGCCGGAATAGTAAGTGCCAAGGGACGCAGCTTGCCCAGCGATAACTACGTGCCGTTTATCCAGACTGACGTCGCGATCAACCCCGGAAATTCTGGTGGCCCGTTATTCAACCTGGATGGCGAAGTCATCGGTATAAATTCCCAGATCTACAGTCGTACCGGCGGTTTCATGGGCCTGTCGTTCGCAATTCCTATCGAGATGGCGGTAGATGTCGCTAACCAGATCAAGGAGACCGGCACCGTATCGCGCGGCTGGCTGGGTGTGTTGATCCAGGAAGTCACCAGAGAACTGGCGGAGTCCTTTGGTATGGACGATCCCCACGGGGCGCTGGTGGCAAAAGTGCTCGATGATAGTCCGGCTGCCTCAGCGGGACTCGAGGTTGGCGATGTAATCGTAGAGTTCAATGGCAAGAAAGTGATTCGTTCCAGTTCTTTGCCGCCGCTGGTAGGTCGGGCAAAGGTCGGTAAGCAGGCCCGGGTCACCGTGATTCGAAACAAACAGCGGCAGGAAATCGGGGTGCAGATCGCTGAACTGCCGGGTGCAATAACCCAGGCAGCATATACTCCCGAAGAAGATAAGGTGATCGAGGAATCGGCTCTCGGAATGAAAGTCGAGGCGCTTGGCAGTGAGGCCAGAAAGCGTCTCAAAATAGAAGCTGGTGTGCAGGTTGTCGAAGTGGATGATGCCGGGCCGGCTAACGACGCCGGAATCATGAAGGGTGACGTCATTACCATGATCGATAACCGGGCGATCGATTCGGTCGACGATTTTGAGGTCGTTACCGATGAGTTGAAATCCGGAAAATCTGTCGCCCTGTTGGTGCAGCGCCGCGCCGGACCCGTATTTCTCGCCATCCGACCCGACGATTCCTGAGTAGGACCGGGCTGATTGGAGCTAATTCTCTATTACCGTGAACAATGCCACCTGTGCGATGCGATGCGCAAAGCGCTGGTGGCATTCGCTCGAAAACACCAGCAGGTCAGCTGGCTCGAAGTAGATATTGACCGGGATACCGTGCTGATCCGGCGCTATGACGCAATGGTGCCGGTGCTGTGCCTGGACGATACGGAAATCTGTCACTATTTTTTCGATGAAACGGCATTGGTAGCTGCGCTCGCTTTAGCGTAAACTTCGCAGGTTTTCATACATCCATAGTCAGCCGCCAACCGCGCTGGCAACCCACTTTGCAGCAAAATCATGAGGCCGGGTAAGGCAGATACTATTTATGCGCATGGAGCTAATACGAAATTTCTCGATTATCGCCCATATAGATCACGGCAAATCCACGCTGGCTGACCGATTTATCCAGCTTTGCGGAGGATTGAGCGAGCGTGAAATGGAAGCCCAGGTGCTTGATTCCATGGACCTGGAGCGCGAGCGCGGTATCACGATCAAGGCTCAAAGCGTTTCGCTCGAATATAAGGCTAAGAACGGTAAGGAATATACGCTCAATTTTATCGATACCCCGGGGCATGTCGATTTTTCTTACGAGGTATCGCGTTCACTCGCCGCCTGTGAAGGCGCATTGTTGATCGTCGATGCGTCGCAGGGCGTAGAGGCGCAAAGTGTTGCCAACTGCTATACCGCCATCGATCTCGATCTGGAAGTGATTCCCGTGCTGAACAAGATCGATCTGCCCGCAGCTGACCCTGATCGGGTAAAACTCGAAATTGAAGAAATTATCGGGCTCGATGCTTCAGAAGCAATCGAGGTCAGCGCCAAGACAGGTCTGGGCATCGAAGCCCTGCTCGAACAGATTATTGAAAAAATTCCACCTCCGGTTGGTTCGGAGGATAACCGCACACAGGCGTTGGTAATTGATTCCTGGTTCGATAGTTACGTTGGTGTCATAACCCTGGTGCGCGTAATGGAAGGGCAGATAAAACCCAAGCAAAAAATCAGGATGATGTCGAGCGGGCGCGAGTTTCTGGTCGAGAGGGTTGGTGTGTTTACGCCGAAACGTGAACAGAGAGACCAACTGCAGGCCGGTAGCGTCGGTTTTGTTATCGCTGGGATCAAGGATATCGAGTCGGCGCGGGTCGGCGATACCATTACCCTGTCACAGCAACCGGCCGAAAGCCCGCTGGCAGATTTCAAGCAGGTCCAGCCACGTGTATTTGCAGGGCTGTTCCCGATAAGTGCGGATGACTACGAAGACTGCCGTGAAGCGCTTAAAAAACTAAAATTAAACGATGCCGCGTTGCAGTTCGAACCGGAAACTTCGCAGGCACTCGGGTTTGGCTTTCGCTGCGGTTTTCTGGGTATGCTGCATATGGAAATTGTGCAGGAGCGCCTGGAACGTGAGTATGATCTTGACCTGATTACCACGGCGCCAACCGTGGTCTACCAGGTCGAAACAACCGCGGGGGAAATTGTCGAAATACATAATCCGGCTGATTTGCCAGCTATCAACAAGATCGACAATATTCTCGAACCGATCATTCAGGCCAACATATTATTGCCGGAAGAATTTATCGGGGCAGTTATTTCGCTGTGTATCGAAAAACGGGGCGTGCAGAAGGATATGCAGTTCCTTGGCAAGCAGGTGTCGTTGGTTTTCGAACTCCCCTTGAGTGAGGTGGTGCTCGATTTTTTTGATCGCTTGAAATCAGTAAGCCGTGGTTACGCATCATTTGATTATGAGTTTTTGCGTTTCGAGGCATCCAGCCTGGTCAAACTCGATGTGTTGATCAATTCGGAAAAAGTAGAAGCTTTATCGCTGATCGTGCATCGCAGTAATGCGGATTACCGCGGTCGGGAACTGGTTTCCAAGATGAAAGAGTTGATCCCGCGACAAATGTTTGATGTCGCGATCCAGGCCGCGATCGGCTCAAATATTATCGCGCGTAGTAATGTCAAGGCGTTGCGTGAGAATGTAACCGCGAAATGTTATGGTGGGGATGTTACGCGCAAGCGAAAATTGCTTGAGAAGCAAAAAGCCGGTAAAAAGCGTATGAAGCAGGTAGGTAGCGTTGAAATACCGCAGGATGCGTTTCTCGCTGTGTTAAAGGTTGACAGTTAGTCTATAAGTTGTTGCACGATGCGGGACATTGAATGATGCATTTTGATTTTGAGTTTTTGTTGTTAATTTTTACCCTGGCGACCGGCTTGCTATGGCTGGCGGATGTGCTCCTGTTTGCACGTCTGCGACAGCAGCCGGCTAGCAGCAAGACGAAGAGGGAGCCGCTGCTAATCGAGTATTCGAAGGCTTTCTTCCCGGTGTTGATCGCTGTTCTCGTGTTACGCTCATTTTTATTCGAGCCGTTTCGTATCCCCTCGGGTTCGATGATGCCGACACTGTTAGTGGGCGATTTTATCCTGGTTAACAAGTTCACCTATGGCCTTCGATTACCGGTCTGGCAGGATCGAATTACCGAGGGTAACAAGCCAAAACGTGGTGATGTTGTTGTTTTCCGCTATCCTCAGGATGAGTCGCAGGATTATATTAAGCGAGTGATCGGATTACCCGGGGACCATGTTGGTTACTATAATCACAGGCTAACGATTAATAACGAAGCAATAAACACCGGGTCTGACCATGTTTACCAGGGGCTGGGTGACCTCAATAAAATGCAGAATGCAGGTGGGTGTGATCGAATCGATGCGAAATGTCAGGTATATATCGAAGAGATAGATCAGTCAAAGCATACGGTCATGACGAATCCAAGTTCTGTTTATGGTGTTAGCGGGGAGATTTTTGTGCCTGAAGGCCACTACTTTGTCATGGGTGACAATCGCGACCACAGTAATGACAGCAGAGTATGGGGTTTCGTGCCGGAGGAAAACCTGGTCGGCAAGGCGGTTAGAATATGGATGCACTGGGATTGGCGAGACAACGGCAGTGGACTGGATTTGTCCCGCGTGGGCCGAAAAATTTAGAGTTGAGGTAATGGTAATGAAGAGATTGACAAACTCGAGACATCGACAACAAGGTCTTTCAAGTGTCGGCTGGATCGCTATAGCGGGCATTTTCGGATTTTTGCTGATTACTTTTTTTAAAGTTTTTCCTATGTATTACGACAGTTACAGGGTCAAAGCAGCCCTGGAGTCGTTGAGCCAGGATACGGAGGTGGATGCAAAATCCAAGCGAGAGATCTGGATATCGCTGCAAAAATGACTGTATATTGATGGTGTAAAGAGTGTTAAACGGGAAAACGTAACCATGCAACGCAAGGATGGCAAGACAACTGTTACGGTCGAATATCAGATAGAGGATGAATATGTCGGCAACCTGTATATCGGTGCAAAGTTTGTCGAAACTGCAGTACTCGAGCGGTGAATGCCGACAAACTTTGCGCACTTACCGGATACCAATTCAAACAGACGGAGCTACTGGAACAGGCTCTTACTCATCGCAGTTATTCACGCCAGCTTAACAATGAGAGACTCGAGTTTCTCGGCGACAGTATTCTTAATCTTATTATTTCCAATCATATTTACCAACGCTTCGAGTCAGCCGATGAAGGTGATTTAAGCCGCATCCGGGCCTCGTTGGTTAAAGAAGAAACCCTGGCCCAGGTGGCTCGGCAGATTGAACTCGGTGACTTCATTCACCTGGGCGGTGGGGAATTGAAAAGCGGAGGCTTTCGACGTGCCTCGATTCTTTCCGACGCGCTGGAAGCCTTGATTGGTGCGATCTACCTCGATAGCGATTATGCGCAAACCGAGGCTGCGGTTTTACACCTCTACCGGGAGCAGTTACAAAACGTCGATGCGGGCGCCAATTTAAGAGATCCGAAGACGCGCTTACAGGAGTACCTGCAAGCCAATAAAAATAGCCTGCCCAGTTACCAGGTAGAGCAAATTACCGGTAAATCTCATGACCAGGTTTTTACCGTGAAATGCCAACTGGCTGATCTCGATATGCAGAGCAGTGGCAAAGGATCCAGCCGCAAGAAGGCGGAGCAGCAGGCAGCGCAAAAAATACTAAGTAAGCTGGGCCTATGAGTGACGAGTTTCGCAGTGGTTATGTGGCGTTAATCGGCAAACCGAACACCGGTAAGTCGACTTTAATGAATGCGCTGGTTGGTGAGAAACTCAGCATCACCGCACATCGGCCACAAACCACGCGACACCAGATTCTCGGGATTAAGACGACCGATGAGTACCAGTGTGTTTTTGTTGATACTCCCGGCATTCATGACGACAATCAAAAGGCTATTCATCGCTATATGAATCGTGCCGCCACCGGTATGCTTGAAGATGCGGACCTGATCTGTGTGCTGCTCGATGTCGCACATTTCAATCGCGAAGATGAAAAAATCCTGCAGCGTGTCAGCGGCTATAACAAGGTTTTACTTGTCATCAACAAGATCGATCAACTCAGCAAAGCGGCCTGCCTGCCGCTGATGCAGAAGATATCGCAGCAAGTGCCTGATTTCGAGTGCGTGCCGGTATCCGCACTCAAGGGAGAGAACCTGGATCGCCTGGAAGAATTGATAGTTGCTCGCCTGCCGATCGGCATACCGCAGTTCCCTGACGACCAGTTAACCGATAAATCGATGCGATTTATCAGTGCGGAAATAGTGCGTGAGAAGCTGTTTCGTGTGCTCAAGCAGGAACTGCCTTACTCGATAACGGTCAGCATAGACCATTACCTTGAGGAGACCGATATCACCCGCATCTCGGCAACCGTCTGGGTAGAAAGAAAGTCGCAGAAAGCGATTGTCATAGGCAAGAATGGCAGCCTGTTGAAAAAAATTGGTAGCCTCGCACGCGGCGATATCGAACGGCTTATCGATACAAAGGTTTATCTTCAACTTTGGGTAAAAGTGCGTGAAGAGTGGGCCGACGACGAACAATCCCTGGCGGCATTTGGTTACTCTGATGGAAACCAGAGTCACTGACCAGATTTCATTTTTGCTACGTCGACGTGACTGGCAGAATACAAGCCTGATGCTGGACTTCTTTACGCGCGACTATGGCTGTATCCGCGCGATAGCCAAAGGTGCGCGGCGCAATCCGGCGAAAGCTTCGTACCAACCTTTCGTGATCTCGAGCATTAACTGGAGCGGCAAACATGAACTGAAAACCCTGACCGCAATCGAAAGTCAGGCCTTGCCGGTAGACGAGGAAAACTACCTGCCGCTGCTATACGTCAACGAGTTGATAGCGGCGTTGTTGCCACAGGGCGAACCCAATCCGGAGGTTTTTGCCAGCTATCTCGCATTGTTACAGCGTTCGGTAGAGGTAATCAACGAGATCAGCTTGCGCAAGTTTGAGCTCGAACTGGTGCAGTTACTGGGTTACTTCCCGGATGTGTTCCTCGATGCAGTCACGGGCGAGACGATTCGAGCCGACAGGCATTACCAGTTTGTCATCAACAGGGGTTTCGTAGCCTGTGCCGATTCTGCGCGGGATTCGGTAAGTGGTCAGGCCGTTATCGACTGGTCCGAAGGAAATTATAGACAGGATAGCGTGTTGCGTCTGGCGAAATCAGTGCTGCGCAGCACGATCGACTTTAACTTGCATGGAAAAGCGCTAAAATCGCGGGACGTTTACCTGGAAATGACGAGACGAAAATGATTAATCCGATTACGCTGGGAGTCAACATCGACCATGTTGCAACTTTACGCCAGGCCCGAGGTACTCGCTTCCCTGATCCTGTATATGCGGCGCAGATAGCGGAACATTCGGGGGCTGATTCGATAACCTTTCATTTGCGCGAAGATCGACGTCATATCCAGGAACGCGACGCGCATTTGCTCAAGCAGGTAGTCAATACCAAGCTCAATCTGGAGATCGCAATAACCGACGAAATGCTTGCATTTGCCTGTACGTTCAAGGCTGAAGATGTTTGTCTCGTGCCCGAAAAGCGAGAGGAACTCACCACCGAGGGTGGTCTTGATGTGGTTGGCCAGATTGACCAGGTAAGATTGGCTTGCGCGCGACTGGCGGAAGTCGGTACCCGCGTGTCGCCATTCATCGACGCCAGTCGGGACCAGATTGACGCCGTTATCGATTGCGGCGCTCCCTGTATAGAAGTTCACACCGGTCACTATGCTGATGCACGGGGTGAGGAACAGGTAACATTACTGAAAAAAATCGACGATGCGATTAGCTACGCGCATGAAAAAGGACTACAGGTGAACGCGGGGCACGGGCTCAATCGTCACAACGTCGCTCCGATAGCAGCTAACCCTCTGGTTAGCGAATTGAATATCGGGCATGCCATTGTGGCCGAGGCGGTATTCCTTGGGCTGGAAAAATCGATCAGGGAAATGAAACAAATCATGCTGGCGGCGCGGGCCCAGAGCCTGTGATTATCGGTATAGGTGTAGATATAGCGGAAACGGCGCGAGTTGAGAAACTTGTCGCTAAATACGGCCAGCGCTTTGCGCGACGTATTTTAACCGCTGACGAACTGCTGGAATTCGATCGGCGCAAGCATTCCAGCAGTTATCTGGCGACGCGTTTTGCGGCCAAGGAAGCCGTGGCCAAAGCGCTCGGAACCGGAATTGGTGAGCAGTTTGGTTTTCACTCGGTACAGATCGATAACGACGCGCAGGGTAAACCTCTATTGCGATTCGTGGATTCAGCGGTTGATTTGATTGCAGGCCTTAAGATCAACAACGCGATGCTTTCATTGTCTGATGAAAAGCACTATGTAGTTGCGATGGTGGTGCTGGAGAGTTAGACGGAAACCCCCGCCGCATCCAGGCGCTCCAGGTAAAGGTCAACCTCCTGTTTTACCGCGCCCAGTTCCTCTTTTAACTGGTCTACAGCTTGCTCGAGCGACGTATTACTATCTCCGGCGAAGCGTTGTTGAAATCCAAGTACCTTGCGCCTGAGCCGCGGCAGACTCGCATAGCAGGTAACGCCATGCAGTTTGTGTGCGATCGCGGCCAGTCGGTCGTGGTCCCGCTCGGCCAGAGCAGCGGTCAACTGGACCTGTTGATCAGGAATATCGCGCTGCAGGATCTCGAAGATCTGCCTGAGCAAAGACTCGTTACCGGCAGCCAGGGCCAGCGATCGTTCATAGTCGACTGAGCAATCCAGTTCCCTGCTCGCAGAGCTGAACTGCTGGCGCAACGAATCGCCGGCAAGCAAACTGCGGAATTTATCTTCGTCAACAGGCTTGCCTAGAAAATAGTCGAATCCAAGCTCAATTAATCGTTCCGCCTCGTCGTTTAATACATTTGCCGTCAACGCGACAAATAGCGTACGGGCATCGGGTTTCTGGCTGCGCATTATTTGTAACAGCGTTATGCCGTCAATATCGGGCATCTGGATATCGAGGATCACCAGGTCAAAGCTTTTATGGTTAAACAGTTCGAGAGCCTGGTTGCCATGCTGCGCCGGGGTGACATCATGCCCCCACAGTGCAATTAACTCGCTTGCCAGTCTTAAATTTATCTCATTGTCGTCAACCAGCAGCACGCGTTTGCTGTGGGTCTCTGGCGAGGTACCTGTTTTATCTGTTGTCGATGTTAGCGTTTTATCCCTGGCGATAAATCGGGAAATTGCCTGGCTGCTACTAATGACAGAAACGAATTCGGTCTGTTGCAACTTTGTCGACAGCTCAATCGCCTGATCATAATGCAGCAGAATAACGCGCACAGCGTCGCTTATATCTCGATCCAGCACCTTATCCAGTTCAATATCCAGATGTCGCAAATCAAGCACCAGTAAATCGATGTAAGCGAGGTTCCGCTGGATGCAGTTTTTGACAGGTTCGACGCCTTGAGTGCTATCTATCAGATTGCACTCTGTTATTGCGCCTGCACGGTCGAAAAGTGTCCTCGCTTCCATCAGGCAGTTATTATCGGCGGCCATAACCAGCGCCCGGGCGCTGCCGGTTTCGGCGTCAATTTCGATTTCCGTTTTTGTCGCCTGTGCGAAAGGTATGCGCAGGGTAAAGCTGGAACCCTCACCGGGCTTCGACTGCATATTGATGTCACCGCCCATTAATGTCGCCAGGTTTTTACTGATCACCAGGCCAAGTCCGGTGCCTGCAAGACTTCTCGTGGCGGAGCTTTCGACCTGACCAAAGGCCTGGAACAGGACTTGTTGGTCATGCTCGGAAATGCCAATACCGGTATCTTCTACGGTAATTTCGATTACGTCCTGTTCATTATCCGTGTCGACCAAACTCACCTTTATCAAAACCCGACCCTGTTCGGTAAACTTGATCGCGTTGCCAATAAGGTTGAGCAATATCTGTTTCAATCTCAACTTGTCGCCAAGCACACGGCGCGGAGTATCGCTGTAGATGATCAGATGGAAATCGATGTCTTTGGCCAGCGCATTAATAAATAAAATGTCGCGGGTCTGCTCGATGACTTCGTGCAAATCAAACTCCTCGTCGACGATATGTAACTTGCCGGATTCCATTTTTGAGAAATCCAGGATTTCATTGACTATTTTTGTCAGGTCAGCGGTCGATTTGAGAACAATGTCGACATAACGTTGCTGTGCTTTATCCAGTTTTGACTGGTCGAGTAAGCTGATGAACCCATTGATAGCACTGATCGGCGTGCGTATTTCGTGACTCATGCTAGCGATAAACTCGGATTTACTCCGGTTGGCATCCTGTGCCGCATCACGCGCAAAACCCAGCTCACGGTTTTTTGTTTCCAGGTTGGAAATGGTGGCATTGAGTTGTTGGGTCGCCTGCTGAATCCGGCGATTCAAATGACGTCGATTGCTCAGCAGGGAATGAGTCATCTGGTTGAAACCTTGCTGTACGGCTCCAATTTCATTCGCTTCGATCGGATTTATTGTTTTACCCAGCTCTCCGCTTTCAACATACTTCAAATGCTCCATGAGACGGAAAACTGGTTTTGTAATCCTGCGACTGACCAACGCAGTCAACATTAGCGCTATGCACAGAACCGTTACAAAAAACACGATAGAGTCGATTATGATGCGCCTGCTGGTGAGCTGAAACTGCTGCCTGGAAATGTACAGGTGCACCCAGCCCAGGTTATTGGGTCGGCTGATATCGTCGACACCAGGGGCAGGCAAGTCCGCGGCTTCGGTACTGTGTGACAGGACAGGTTGGCGATAGTAAAAGTAGTCGGCCGTAGCCGATTGTTGAAAGGCTAAGGATCTTGCTTCGGCTAGCAAAGTTCCCTGTCGGTCGTAAACCGATGCCAGCACGATGTTGTTGCTGTCGACAGACTGCTGCAGCAGGTACTCGATCTGGCGTTTATTGCCGCTTAACAGGTTGAGTGCGGAAGCCCCTGCAATTTGATGGGCTATGATCTGGCCTTTGCTCTGTAGCAGTTTGCCTGCTTCTTCTATACTGCCGTCAATGTGTGTGTAGGTGAAAAACAGATCGGTCAGGAACACCGGGATCAGCGTAATCATCAAAATCTGCTGCTTGATGCCCAGTTTTTTCATTGGCCCGACCTGTCGAGTGCTGAAAGATTATCGTGCGCTACACGGTTTAAATCGGGACGGGCAAAGGCGGAGGCATGGTCTACATTAGAACCCGTTTTGAAACCGGGTAGTTTCAGCTGTATCAACCAACACTCTGCATATTTGGCAGGCAAAGATTTATCCCTCCGTGACCAGAAATAGCTTATCCGTAATTCGTCAATGACGTAAAATGTCCGCGGAGTCCGCGTCCCTGGTTGGTTTGTTTTTCGTATTATGTTTTTGCAGGATTATATAGGAAATACCCCTCTGGTCACATTACAGCGTCTGAACGCGGGCGTGGATAACCGGATATCGGTAAAGCTGGAGGGCAATAATCCGGCCGGATCTGTCAAGGACAGGCCTGCCTATAGCATGATCAGGCAGGCAGAGGCGCGAGGCGAAATTAAGCCTGGCGACGTTCTTGTCGAAGCGACCAGCGGTAACACCGGTATTGCACTCGCCATGGTGGCGGCGGTACGCGGTTATCGTATGACCCTGATTATGCCGGATAACATGAGCGAGGAGCGGCTCACTACGATGCGCGCATTTGGCGCAGACATCATCCTGGTGACGAAGGAAGAGGGTATGATTAAAGCGCGTGACCTGGCCGAAACGATGAACGCCGAGGGTAGGGCAAAGATGCTGGACCAGTTCGCTAATCCGGATAACCCACGGGCACATTATGAAACCACCGCGGTCGAGATCTGGCAGCAAAGTAATCAGCAACTAACCCATTTTGTCAGTTCGATGGGAACCACCGGCACGATAATGGGTTGTTCTCGCTATTTTGCAAAAGTAAATCCGCAGATTGAAATTATTGGCGTACAGCCCACCGATGGTTCCTCGATTCCCGGAATCCGGCGCTGGCCGGTGGAATACGTCCCGCGGATTTACCAGCCCGAAGCAGTCGATCGCATCATCGACGTGTCACGCGAAGAAGCCGAACATTATTCACGTGAACTAGCCGCGAAGGAGGGTATATTCTGTGGAATTTCGTCCGGAGGTGCAATTTGTGCCAGCTTGCGCCTTGCGCAGGAATTGTCCGGCGCCCATATCGTGACCATAATCTGTGACCGGGGTGATCGTTACATGACAACCGGTGTTTTCGCTAATCTTTAATGCAGCTTGCTTATGAATGTTCTTGTATTTGATATTGAAACCATACCTGACATCGACGGTTGTCGCAGAATATATGATTTACATGGCCTGTCAGACGATGATGTCGCTCGTGCGGTGTTTCAGCTGCGGCGACAGCAGTCGGGCACTGAATTCCTGCGTCATTACCTGCATCGGGTGGTGGCTATTTCCGCGGTGCTGCGTACCCGGGACCAGTTCAAAGTATGGTCGCTCGGGGACATCGAGTCTGACGAGCAGGATTTACTGCAACGATTTTTCAGCGGCATCGAACGCTATACCCCGCGACTGGTTTCCTGGAACGGCAGTGGTTTCGATTTGCCGGTGATTCATTACCGCAGCTTGCTCTACCCGATCGATGCCGGACATTACTGGGAAACCGGGCAGAACGATACCAGTTTTCGCTACAACAATTACCAGAGCCGTTTCCATGAGCGGCATACCGACCTGATGGATGTGCTTGCTGGACATCAACCCAGGGCCAACGCGCCGCTGGACGAGATTGCCGGTCTTTGCGGTTTCCCGGGCAAAATGGGAATGAGTGGCTCGAAGGTATGGGAAGCGTATCAGCAGGGTCAGATCAAGGAAATCCGCGACTATTGCGAAACCGATGTGCTCAATACCTACCTTGTCTACCTCAATTTCGAGCGCAGTCGCGGCAACCTGGATCAAACCAAGTATCAGGCGGAATGCCAGCTTGCCAGGAAGGAGTTAAAGGCCTCCGCAATGCAGCATTTATTGGATTTCGAATCCGCCTGGATCGATGTCTAGACGAGGTCGTCGCAGGCGGCTGCCTGAACCGCAGCAGGTGAGCATTGATTCGATGTCTCACGAAGGGCGCGGTATTGCGCGGGTTAATGGCAAAACCGTGTTCGTATTCGGGGCGCTGGCCGGCGAAACCGTGCGTATCCAGGTATTGAAGACCACTCGAAAGTTTGACCAGGCAACCACCCTGGAAGTCATCGAACCCTCTGCAAAGCGAATTGTCCCTCGCTGCGAGGCCTTTCAAGTATGCGGTGGCTGCACAGCCTGCAGCACCTCGGCAGCGACGATCAGCTTGCTTTAAAACAGCAGGCGCTGCTTGATATGATGGATCACGCTGGAGTTGATGTCGGGAATCTCTTGCCCCCGCTGCGCGCCACTGCCTGGGGCTATCGAAAAAAGGCACGGCTCGGCGTCAAGCATGTGCAAAAAAAGGGTAGGGTACTGGTCGGGTTTCGTGAACGTAATACGCCGTTTATCGCGGATATGTATCGATGTGAAGTCCTGCTGCCCGAACTCGGGCACAAGCTCGAGATGTTGTCTGAGCTAATCGGTGAGCTCGATGCGCGCGCGCAGATACCTCAGATCGAAATTGCTGCCGATGCCGATCATATTCAACTGGTGTTCCGTCATTTAGAGCCGCTATCTGAAAGTGACCTGAAACGTTTGACCGATTTTGCCAGGTCGCAAAACTTCTATGTACAGTTGCAACCGGGGGGGGGCCTGACAGCGTGCATAATCTTTACCCGGGGCAGCAGTCGCTTTACCTCGATCCGCTGGGGGACGGCAAAATCCGAATAGCTTTTAGTGCACTTGATTTTGTGCAGGTTAACAGCGCAATCAATCAGCAAATGGTTGCCCAGGCGCTGCGTTTGCTGGATTTACAGCCGGATGAGACCGTGCTCGACCTGTTTTGTGGGTTGGGCAATTTCACTTTACCCATGGCCAACAGTTGTCGGCAGGTTACCGGTATCGAAGGCGACCAGGCGATGGTCGGACGAGCACGGGAATCTGCGATTGCTAACAACATCGCCAATACCGATTACCATGTTGCCGATCTGAGCCAGCCGGACGCGGGGGTTGCATGGATTAAACGGCAGTATGATAAGATTTTGCTTGATCCACCTCGTTCAGGGGCCCTCGAAATAGCGCAGATGGCAGGAAATTTTAATGCCAGTCGCATCGTTTATGTATCCTGCCAACCTTCCAGCCTGGTGCGCGATGCTGCTATTATTTGCGCGCAGGGATACCGCATGACCCATCTGGGCATTATGGATATGTTCCCGCAAACTGCGCATGTTGAATCCATGGCAGTGTTTGATCGTAAATATCAGGAGTCAAAGTGAAAATTGTAAGTGCAGTAATCAAACCGTTTAAACTGGATGACGTTCGCAGCGCATTGTCGGACATCGGCATTAACGGTCTGACCGTTTACGAGGTCAAGGGTTTTGGTCGGCAGAAAGGCCATACCGAGCTGTATCGTGGGGCGGAATACGTAGTCGACTATATTCCGAAGGTAAAGATTGAAGTCGCGGTCGATGACGATCTGGTTGATCAGGTAATCGATGCCATTATTGAAGCGGCAAGAACCGGCAAGATTGGCGACGGAAAGATTTTTGTCACCAACCTGGAACACGTTGTCAGGATAAGAACCGGTGAGTCCGGATCCACTGCTCTGTAAGCAGGCGGTGATTGCCCGGACCTGTAGTCGCGGAGACACTCGAAGCAGAGTGTCGCCTGTACTGCCGGGCTAGTTTTCGGATCGAGCCCGTAAAGCAAAAATGTGTCCGCCAACTCGATCGAGTACTTTAGCCATAACTTCGTGGGCTGATTCTGAGTAAAAATAGAATCCTTCGTCCGGACTCAATCCTTCTTCATAGTACTTATATCCCGAACGGCCGCAGTGTTTGACGTATCCATGGAGCCCGTTCGGATTGATTTCTGTCGTTATCGTAACCCCGTCACCATTGGGATAGGGAATGATCCTGAGTCCTTCGACCTCGCCCAGTTCGGCTTTCAGGGAATTTAGCAGTTTTAGCACAGGCTTCATTTTCTCGATATCCGCCGTGAGTCCGGTATCTCCTTCTGCCTTTCTGGTTGCCTCCGCCTCGACTGCTTTTACAGCTTCGTCCAGTGCTAGTTTCAAGTGATCTCTAATTTTGTCGTCTGACATCGAAATTAAGTCTTTTATAAAGTCTCGCAGCTCGCAAAGAGTGCTACCAGGAGTTGAATTCGATACAGGTTATACGTGGTAAGTGGCAGAAACCGCTAATCCGAAAGCGCCAATCGCTAATCAGGCTGGCACTGCTTCGACCCCGACGGGCGGACTACTGTTTTTTCTGAATCCGGGTATAGGCTTGAGAAGTTGATATTGCTAGCAGTGAAATGTCACGGCTAAGGCTGGAATTGTACAGGCTTACAAATTGTTAACCCGTGGCCAGCTAGAAACAGCTGGCGCAGAACGCTTAAACGTTATATCTACGCTTCAGCTGTTTTCATGTTGTCGCTAGTTGCGCTCGTATTGGGCCTGTACCGATCTGCGACTCCGCTCAGGATTTTCCGCACCATGTCTTTTGCCATGTCGTCACTATATCCGCCCGACCCCTGGAAAAAGTTCTCGGCAAGCAGTAAAGCGTCCTCTTCAGTGACAAAGTTCTGTGCAATCAATCGTTTCCAGAAAAGCCCAAGCCTTTTGTCTGCTTCGTTTGAGGCATGGATATAGCTCATGTAACGAGGTGCCTGGCTTTTTCTGTGCTGGGGTACTTGTCGTTTGCTCATCTTCGCTCCAATTCAGCCCGTAAAATACGAGGAGTTATTCCACAATGGATTTTTACCTGGGCACACGTTGTTGCATTCGCCGGTCGACAAACCTGTTACGTCGATCTGTCACAGTGATCCGACGAGATTGATTGGACAGGTTGGGTAAAACACCAGAACGCCGGTCTCCGGGAAGACGCTGATCACGCGTGGAAACGCGCCGATCGATCATATTGCTGGCATAAGACATTTGCTAAAGCCCCCCGGCTTATCCTATAAAACCGAATAGATAAATCATTTAAATTTAATGAGTTATATTGGTTTCGTCATGTATTTTATTAAGTTTTACGTAAAAGTCAATGCAGACAGCGATCTATGCCGGGAACTTCATTCAGTCTAACGGGCGTTGGGGGTATTCGCCGACAACAGCGAGACGAATTAAGCAATCCAGCGGTTAGCTCATGTGCACCCGCCGGGTAACCGTTACAAATATCCCTTTGATAAGTGACTCGGTTTCAGACGCGGACAATGCCTTTTGTGATGAAATATCTCGCATTGGCTGGGTTGATAGCAGGGGTCGTCATTACAGGCAGTAAAACCAATATTCCGGGTTTCATATTTATGCGGTACCAGCTTTATTGGTTAAGTTCCTGCCTGACAAAACTGTTCCATTCATCTATTGCATTGTTTGCAGCGCGTTGATGCTTCTGAATGGCCTCCTCCTGTTCGGTGACAAAATCGTAAAGACATCTTTGATATTGCTGGACGTCGGTGTTGAAATCATCCAGTTCCGCTTGCGAGTTAAAATGATCTGGTTTGTATGGTTTGGAGCATGATGGCGCCATCTCATCGTCATTGGCCTGAACTGAAAAGGCTGTTAATAGAATGGCGATCATAGCTAGTGTTTTTAATTTCATTTTCGTCTTCCCAGGCTGTGCTCTGTAACAGGTTAACTTACATTCACCGCGATTTTAAACGCGCCAACCGCGAATCTGGCGGGAATTGTATTTCAGGACCGTTGCGCATGTCTTTTTCGACCTCGGCATCAGCGTTTCCGATCGGCTTGTCGAACTGCCGTTCCCGGCGAATATATGGTTGCCGGTTCCGGCATAGGTTGAAATCGACTTTAATGCTATCCGGTGCCGGCACCGGGTGGCTTGACCTAATCTTTCGAAATCCCATAACAAGTTCGATGAGATTTTCAGTTAACCGATGTGAGTTGAGTTTAGCCGTTGATGTGATTGGTGTCCCCGGCAGGGTTCGAACCTGCAACCTACGCCTTAGGAGGGCGTCGCGCTATCCAGTTGTGCCACGGGGACATGCTCGGGATTGTAGCAGTTGAGCTGCGCGATCAAAACTACTACTGATAATAATAGTCGTACTTGACCAACAGGCTACGCATGAATTCCCAGGCTTCGTTGTAGGTCAATCCACTGTCATCCGGGATAATTATCTTCACGTAAAGGTCTTTTCCGTGTTCGCTTTTTAGTTGTGTCAGGCGTTTTTCAACTTCAGCCAGGCTAAGCGTACTGAATTCGTTATCTCCAGGCTGGCGATAACGAATCACGTTACCCGCCTGGCCCTTGATGTAATAGACTTCCGCGATGTACTTTCCTTTGGCGCTGCGTGCCGGTTTGATCAACTCCTCGTACTTGGATTTGACTGTCTCATAATCACCCTTGAGTGTGAGCAGTTGCTGGTTGTAGGATTCGATTTCCTGGTTTAGCAGTGATTTCTCCTGTGTCAATTGAATGATGTCCTGTTGCTGTTTTTGGCCTGATTGCGTAAGGCTTTCGATCTGCTCGCGCGCGGTGCTCAGCTCAGTTCTCGATTGTTCGTTCTCCTGTTGCTGTTGCGTCAGCTGCTGTCTGAGTCGGGCAATTTGACGGGATAGTTCCTCGGCCTCGGCGCTGGTGGCGTCGATTTCAAGTTTTGCACTGTCCAGTTGTGACCGGGTTTGTTGCAAAGAGGACTGCAGATCGGTATTTTGCAGTTCCAGCGAAGCGATGCTTGATTCCTGCTCGCGAATTGCGGTTTGCGCCAGCTTGAACTCTTCTTCTTTTTTCAACAGGCGCAGACGCAAGATCGAGTTACTTTGTTCGGCATTGGCCAGGCGTTCTTCCAGGGTTGCATTTTCCTGCGAGGTTGATTCGAACATCTGGCTGGCGATGCGTTCTGCTGCGATGCTTTCCCGCAGCTCGGCAACCAGCTGCCAGTTACGCACCACCAGAATGCTGGTTGCCATCAGGAAAATCATCGTGATCACCATCATGATGTCGGTAAATGACGGCCAGAAACTGTTTTCACCGCCGATACCGGCATGACTGCCGCCAATCGATGGAAAACCGGTATCCATATTGTGCTAGTTCTCTCTGTCGGTTAGGGGTAGACGAAATCCCTCGCGCAATATTTGCTTGATGCCATGAATCTCGTCGACTAATTGATCGATCTGCTGCTGGTTTGTGTCAATTGTCTGCTGCAGTGTCATTGCAGCATTCTGGTAAGTGTCCTGGGTTTGTTTGAGTTTGTTGGCGGCATGGATCACCGATTTTATCAAATCGCCCATCCTGTGGACGATGTCATCGCTCGATTTGGCATAGCGTGGCAGCAGATAAATCGAGGTAAGCTGCTCTATACCGCTCAGGCAGTGCATCTGCACGTCATTCAAACGGGTGTAAAAGTAGCCGAATATGACATACGAAACGATGGCAGTGATGGTCGTCGAAAGCGCGGTAGACATGCCATGGATCACCAGGCCCATGCCGCCCAGGCTGGCGCTTGCCGAATCGATCAGGTCAGAAGCCCCGAGCAGCGCGATCGACAACGAAACTATGGTGCCGAAAACACCGGTCAGGATCAGGATATTGTTGATAAAGCGAATCAACCCGAAATGGGTGGCTTCGTCGGCGTTGAGCATCGCTGCGAGTGCGCCGTGGTTGATTTCGCCGTTGGCTCTTTGTATAGATTGCATGGTCAGCTGTCGCCTGACGACCATCGAATCGGCCGGCAGGCCTTCCATTAAGTCAGGCCTGATCGACTCGACATTGTTCACAAAACCGGCGATTGCGTTTTCTTCCCGCCGATAACGCAACAGGTGATAAAAGACATTACCAAGACCGATGACGAGCAGAGACAGGATTGCGGAGTTGATAACAACCCCGGTGTTGGTCAGCTGATTTTCGAAATAAAACGGGTAGATCAAATCAAGGTTGAGAGCGACCAGCAGGATAGCTGCCGTAATCACGACGCCAAACTGGATTATTATTTTTAGGCTTAGGCCTGTGAGCAATCGTTGAATGTCCATCGCGGGAATCTCTGTTAGATTTAGGCAATCTCAAAAGCCAAGCGGGGGTTGCCAGAGCATTTAATAATGTTTTGCGGGGGAAGTCAAAATGGTCGCGTTGGCCGGCCTGCTGGACTGACGGTAAACCAATCCACAGATTGAAACACCATGATTGCAGGGAATCGGTTGCGCGTGAAGCGATCAGAGCATAGTTTGGCGCAGGTGATTTATCAGGTCGATCTGGGTGATCAGCCCATAGAAAGAAGTATCGTCCGCAATAATGGCTACCTTGTCCTGTTTAAACAAGTCGACGACTTTGTCGATGCTGTCGTCAGGCGCCACCGTCACCAGGTTGCTGACCATAACCGCTTCGACCTTCATCTGAAAATTATCCTTGTCTTCGTAGATTCCCAGTAAGATATCGGATTCGTCGATCAGGCCGACGATTTTGCCATCATCGACGACGGGCAATTGCGATACGTCAAACATGCGCATGCGTTTATAAGTCGTGATCAGATTATCTTCGGAAGTGACGGTAACCATGTCGCCACTGTCCATTGGCCGAGCTATCAAATCGCGTAAATCACCGTGACTTTTCCGTTCCAGCAAGCCCTGGTCGGCAAGCCAGGAATCATTAAATGACTTGTTCAGGTACTTATTACCGGTATCGCAGGCAAAGGTCAGCACCCTTTTCGGGGTGGCTTGCTCGCGGCAGTAACGCAGCGCAGCCGAAAGCAGGGTGCCGGTTGACGATCCGGCGATAATGCCTTCTCTTTTCAGCAACTCGCGCTGAGTCTGAAAGGCTTCCCGGTCACTGATGGCATAAGCCTTCGTTACCAGGCTGATATCGCAGATCGGTGGTAAAAAATCTTCGCCGATACCCTCTACCAGCCAGGAACCAGCCTGCGGCGTAATGCCCTTGTTAATCGTGTCCGCAAGAATAGAACCCTCGGGGTCGGCAACGATCATTTCGCAGCCTGGCGCGTTTTCGTGAAAGTACTGACCGAGACCGGTAACGGTTCCGCTTGAGCCGACACCGATTACCATTGCATCGAGCTTGCCATCCATCTGGCGCAGAATTTCGGGGCCGGTATCGACCCGGTGGGTGAGCGGATTATTTGGATTTGAAAACTGGTCGATGAAAAATGAATTGGGTATTTCAGTCGCCAGACGCTTGGCGTAATCCTGGTAATACTCGGGGTGTCCTTTTTGCACATCTGAACGCGTCAGCCGCACATCCACGCCCATTGCTCTGATATGGCGAATCTTGTCGGGGCTCATTTTATCCGGAATAACCAGAATCAGCTGGTAGCCTTTTTGCGCGGCTACCAGGCCGAGACTCAGCCCGGTGTTGCCTGCGGTTGCCTCGATAATGGTGCCACCGGGTTGTATATCGCCGTCTCTTTCAGCGGCTTCGATCATGCTTACCGCGATCCTGTCCTTGATCGAACCGCCTGGATTTTCGGATTCCATCTTGATAAACAGGTCGCAGGGACCGGTATCAAACTGCTTGAGTTTCAAAATCGGCGTGTTGCCGATGAGTTCGAGTACGGAGTTATAAATTGCCATAATCAGTTACCAGGAACAGGGTTAAAATCGAGAGCCATTATAACTAATGCGATAATCGCTGAGCGCAATCCACTCGGGATCTACTTCGATACCCCAGCCGGGCTGGTTAGATATCGCCACGTTGCCGTCCTTGATCTCGAAGCCGGGTGAAAAAATATTTTCCTGCCAGGGATAATAATCGCTGCCCTCGATGGAGAATTCGACATATTTGCCGGCATTTTCTATAGCCGCCATGAAATGTATCGAAAATAACGTTACCAGGCTCAGGTTGGCAGAGTGCAGGGTGCAGGCTATACCCGCCTGCCTGGCGTAGTCCGCTACCCACAAGGTTCGCGTAATGCCCCCCATGTAGCAGATATCAGGCTGTACGATGTCGACCACGCGATTGTCGATCATCTGTTTCCACACGGTCATGTTGTTATCCTGTTCCCCGCCGGTCACATCGATATCCAGTGCCGCGGTCACCTCGCGCGTCCAGTCGAGCTCCCAGTAAGGGCAGGGCTCCTCGTAATGACTGATGCCGTAATCAGCCAGCATATGCCCGATTTCAATCGCCTTTTTCGGGGTATAGCCGCTGTTCGCATCGACCATTAACGTGACCTCGTCGCCGAGCGTCGTACGCATGGTCCTGACGATCTCCTCGGTTCTGCCGGGCCATTCATCGATGTCGTGTCCGCATTCGCTTGCGATACGGAATTTAAACGAGTGGAAACCGAATTCCTCGCGCAGGGCGAACATTCGCTCAGCTTCCTGTTGCGGGGTGATGTCCCGTTTCATACTCGAGGCATATACCGGGAATTCAGAACGGTTCCCGCCAAGCTCCTGGTGTACGCTTTTGCCGGCACGCCTGGCGCGGATATCCCATAACGCGGTATCAACGCCACAAAGTGCTCGGTACAGGTAGGTACCCTGGAACTTGTGCTCGCGGTCGAGAACGATGGCGGTGACGGCGTCGATATCCGTCGCATCCATGCCCAGGATGTGGCGGGCAACCTGGCGGTGGACTATTTCTGCAGTTAAATCAGCGTTGTAAGGCGACACCTGTCCCCAGCCTTCGTCACCATCGTCGGTACGCAAGCGCACCAGGGTAACATACTCGGTGGCAAAGGTTTCGACGCTGGTGATTTTCATCGGAACCGGTTGCTACAAAGCGTCGAGTGCCTGCTTCAGATCGGCGATCAAGTCTTCAGCAGTTTCCAGGCCGGCCGACAAACGTACCAGCCCGTCCGTGATACCGGCGGCGAGACGTTCTTCTTTGGGCATGTCAGCATGCGTCATGGTTACCGAATGAGTAACCAGCGATTCTACCGATCCCAGGTTTTCCGCGAGACTCCACAGCTGCAGGGTATCCATCAGTTTCTTACCTGCTTCGACACCGCCGTGAACTTCGAACCAGAGCATCGAGCCGTGACCGGTGGCCTGTCGGTCGGCGAGTTCCTTTTGCGGGAACGATTCCAGCCCCGGGTAGCAGACACGGTCGACATTCGGATGGGTTTGGAGGAACTGGGCGATTTTGAGAGCATTCGCCGACTGCGCTTCGAGCCGGGTACTCATCGTCTTGATACCCTGCAATGTATAGAATGCAACCATCGGCGTCATGTTGCTGCCGAGGCAGTTTCTGACGAACATGATCTGTTCCAGATGTTCTTTTTTCGCGGCCGAGATAGATCCTCCCACACTGACATTATGACCTTCCATAAACTTGGTGGTGCTGTGCAGGGTGATCTCGGCTCCGAGCTCCAGCGGTCGCTGGAAATAAGGGGTGAGGAAAGTATTGTCAACCACGTGAGGAATTCCGTTTGCCTGTGCGACTTCCGAAACGGCGGCGATGTCGGTCAACTTGAGCGTCGGATTAGCCGGTGACTCGGTGAAAATCAGCGTGGTGTTTTCACGGATGGCGCTTTTGACATTCTCCGGATCGGAGGTATCGACGAAACTGCATTCCAGTCCCCAACGGTTTAATACTTTGGTGGATATGCGATGGGTGCCACCATAAACGACATCCGAAAAAATTGCGTGCTTGCCGGTACCGGTGAGCGCCATGATAGTACAGCTGGTTGCGGCCATACCGGTCGCGAAACATAGGCTGCCGGCACCCCCTTCGAGAGCGGTGATGCGGTCTTCCAGGGCGGTGACTGTCGGGTTACCCGAGCGGCTGTAAGAGTAACCTTTCTCCAGGTACTGATCCACCGACTCCTGGACATAGGTCGTGGTCTGGTAGATCGGAGTCAGTATCGCACCGGTAACTGGATCCGGGCTGACCCCCGCATGCACTTCGCGTGTCTTGAAATGTTGTTTGTCGTTATCGCTCATCGAAGTCTCTGGTTGGTGGGTTGCAAAAGACGGCAATTCTAGCATCAGTAAGAGATATTAAAAAAGCTAATTCAACAGCGCTGGCGCGGGAACGGTTCTTCTTGCAAAATGCACTGTTACGGGGTTTGCCGGTGATCTGCGATATGCGCATTATTGTTGCGTAAGCCAGGAGATGCATTATGAATGAGCATGGAAAACTAAATTATGTTGAATTCCCGGCACGCGATATGCCGGGTACCCAGGCTTTTTTCAGCAAGGCTTTCGATTGGACGTTTGAAGATTTCGGGCCCGACTACTGTGCTTTTGCAGGGCAGGGTCTCGATGGAGGGTTCTATCGATCGGAGCTCTATTCGAGCACCCTGAGCGGTGCTGCGTTACTGGTATTTTACAGCGCTGATCTGGAAGCGACGTTGGCAAAAATCATCGAGGCCGGAGGACACATCGAAAAACCGATTTTTGAGTTTCCCGGTGGTCGCCGCTTTCATTTTAGCGAACCAAGCGGTAACGAGTTTGCAGTATGGTCCGACCAGCCAGGAAAATAGCTTGAACGATTGGTCGGAGCGGTTTCTCAGGGAAAATGCATTGTTGATACTTTGGATGATTAGAAATGCATAAGACACCGCAGGAGCTGGATAAGCTGGTGGCAGACAGCCGGGCCAACTTGCCCGATTTCAACTTGCTGCGACGGGACGCCCGGGAATTGGCCGCGCAAATCAGCATCGGCCGTTCAGCCTTTCTCGATACCCACGGGGTTCGATCCGAGCTGGAATACAAGCAACAGGCGATGCGCGATGGTCAGATAATGTATCACGCGCATATCGGCATGAACGATATCGAGTCTACCGCGGCGGCTGTCGCTAATATTCACCAGCAATTGACGGCACGGGGGTTCAGTCTGGATCGTGCCGGATTTGCCCTCGACCGACGTATGGGTTTGCCATTGGAGACGCGTGCCGAGGCGGCCGCGGAAACCGGGCCGATGCTGGAGCGGCAGGAGGACTGGCGTGCCCTCGCACAGGCGGCGCCGATCCAGCCGCACCTCGGGGATTTCATGGTCGGGCAACCGGCATCAGTAGCAAATACTATCCAGGCGCTGCGTATCGGCTGCACCACGATCGGTAACCTGTCTCAATTTTTTACCTTCGAAGCGCCCGGCTGGAACGACGCCGAGGCGACCGTCGCCGAAACTTACCGGGCGATGGCTCTACTGGCCGAATTTCGTGATCAGGGGGTCATGTTGCACTCTTACCTCGAAGACGGGTTCGGCGCGTTGTTCCGCCATTGTTCCAGCGTAGCGGCCTGGGCAATGCTGGAGCGATACATCGTCGAGGAACTTATCGGTGCACGCCTGACTCATTGTATCGGCGGACTGACAACGGATCCGATTAAGCGCGCCGGTTGGGTTCTGGCATTGCATGAAATCCATCAACAGCAGCAGGTAGGCTCGATGATTTACGGCGACACTATTTCCTTCGGCCTCGAATTCGAGAAAAACCGCGCCGTAACCGCCGAATACCTGTTGTGGGATATTCTGATTCAATTGCACGCACCAAGCGGTCATGCCGTGCTGCCGTTACCGGTAACCGAGGCTATCCGCATACCATCAGCCGATGAAATAATCGAGGCCCAGCTGTTTGGGCGGCAGATTGAAGCGAGCGCACGAAGGCTGCTCCCGCATGTCGATTTTACAGCGGCTGAAGCATTTGCCGAAACCGTTTGCCGACAGGGCCGGCAGGTTTATGATAACGCGCTGGCGGGGTTATCCGACATGGGTGTCGATACCGGCAACCCCATGCAGATGCTGTTCGTGTTGAAAAAACTGGGGCCGCAGCAATTCGAACAATTATTCGCCGCCGAACTGGATGAAGCGCAATCTCCACCCACGGATATGTATGCCATGGCACAGGATGTTATCGACGAACACAGGCCGATGTTCACCGATGAGAATTTCCGTGCCCGGGTCAGGGGAAAAAGATTCGTGGTGGCATCGAGCGACGTGCATGAACATGGGGCCGGCGCGCTGGCGCAACTGTTAAGCGAGGCCGGCGCCAATGTTGTTTACCTCGGTGCCGAGCAAAACCCGCCGGACCTGATCGCAGCCTTGCAGGCTGGCCCGGTCGATGCATTACTGTTAAGCACGCATAACGGCATGGCGCTCGATTATGCCAATCAGCTCAAACAACAGCTCGATAACGCTTCGTTATCGCTGCCGGTTATCATGGGTGGTGTGTTAAATCAGAAGGTGCCCGACCATGCTCTACCGGTTCCAGTAATCGACGAGCTGAAGGCCCTGGGTATGCATCCGGCGATCAGTTTGCCTGGACTTGCGCGGTTGCTACCCGGAAAGAGCTAGATCCGGTACGGGTCTAATTATAAGGTGCGGGTGCTCGCCAGCTGAATGTTTTCGCGGCGGCTTTTATGGTGGCTCGTTGCTGGCAGAATCGAGCAAGCAGTGCTGACGGCCAGTTCTCCGATCCACCGAGTGCTCGATAAATGCCGATCTCTGAATCCGCAGTCTTCTCGCCACCGACGAAAACCGCGCTGGTGGTTGTGCATAAAGCAGCCAGAGAGCGGTAGTACCGCGCGCGCAGCTCAATCAGAAAACTTCGGCTTTGCAGAAATGCCTCCTCATCATCGCTACTCATGGTGACTCGATTATGGGGATCGACGCCATAGGGATTGAGATGACCATAGACCAGGATCTGGCCATTGACCGCATCCTGCTGTTTGAAATGTTGTTCGACGCTGGTGACATAGTCACAATTGATCTGCCACAGTTGCTCCGCGCTTGTCGCGATATCTTCCCGAGGCAACCTGATATTTGCGTCAGAATGATTTTTATAGACGAACTGACCGTTAGCTGCCTGTGTGCGGGCGGCATAGGGAATTGCCTCACGCACCGTTCGCATTTCTTCCGGATCGCTGAAAACCTCGGCATGATCAAGTTCGATTCCAGCAATGGTAAATTCCGCTGCGTGTTGGTCATCTGCGAGGCCGATCAAAAACTCGTCGCTGGACAGGTCACTGAATCCACTAATGAAAACCAGGCCATCCACCCCTGCAGCAGCGCATTTTTGCTCCAGTTCGAGCGCACGTTTACGCGCCGGATTATCGGAGGCGTCCCTGAGTAAGGGCTGCATCGAGCTGCGGCTGACATGTTCGATACCGAGAATCAGGCCAGCGGTTTCAGCCTGCGCTGTAACCTGGACGGTGCCAAGATTCAGGTAGCTGTATGGTGCGAGGTGAGCCAGCAGTTTTGCAAGATGCTGCGGTTGACCCGAGACCGGCAATGCAAACGCGATTTCGTTTGCCGGGAATCGGTAATAGTTACAGCGTAACGCGGTTACTATGCCGCTCCAGCCATAGGTGCCAGCGTAACCCTGTAGTGCACTACCTTGGACACCGACCATTTTGTTACCATCGTAAAGTGAAATTTCAACCACGCTGTCACTGAAATACCTGCGCTGCGGACCCATTCCCCCGGTCATGAAAGTAGCACCCACGGCCGCATACATGTAGCTGGTCAAATCGGCACCGGGAACCTTGTAGCAATGTCCGAGTTCCCGCACCAGGGCCTGGTTCAACTGGTTCAGCGTGATCGCACTGCCGGCACTGATCTGTTGATGCTCGGGGTCGATCACTATTTCGTCCTGGGCAATTTCAACCAGTTTCGGCTGCGTCTCAAAACGCAGGCGCGGTGATACCGGGGGATCGAACCTGAGGCCTGCTATCGTGCCCGGCGGCCTGTTTTTATTCTGGAAAATGCCGCCGCCGCAGGAAGTGGCAGACATGGGCAGCAGGTATATTTCAGGGCCGTGCAGATCGCGCAGCTGATCGACCGCAGCAATTATGTCTCCGTTGAGCGGATAAGCGATATCAAACTCGACCCGGTTGTTTTCACCGTCCAGTACCTGTTCGATCGGATTACCCAGAACCTGTGCTGTCACCGGATTTATGCCGCCTTTCTGGCTTCGAGGGCCGTAACCAGATTCTTTTCCAGGTTGTCGAGCACGAGCTGGTCGGTGATTGCTCCACCCGACGCGGAAGTCAGGTAGAAAATATCATTGATTTTTTCTCCCAGCGTGGAAATTTTTGCGTGCGTTATATTGATATCCATTTCTGCAATGACGTTGGCGATAACCGATAGTAACCCCGGCATGTCGAGTGCATTGATTTCCATCATCGTGCGACTATTCAGATAATCCTGTTCAAACTGAATCTCGGTAGGATGATCGAAGGATTTTAGCTGTCGTGGTTTGCGGATGTTGTGCTGGCCTGCATGTATCGAATCCGACTTGAGCGCCTTCAAGAGCCTGGTTTCGATTTGCTCGATCACCCGTGGATCGGTTACCGCCTGGTTATTCAAATCCTGGATGGTAAAGGTGTCCATGATCCTGTTATCCCGGGTGGTAAAGATTTCGGCGTTTAAAATACTCAGGCCGAGGGAGCCCAACGTCCCGGTTACCTGCGAAAATGCATGGGCGACCTCGTTACCGTAAACAAACAGCTTGGTATTTCCGGTGTAGGTGGACTGTCGAATACTAACCAGTCTCGGTTGGTCAGGATGACTCAGGATGGTATCGACATGCCATTTGATCTCGCGCGGATGGTGGCGCAGGAAATAATTGCCCGGCAAGCGGTCACAGACGGAATTGATTTGCTCGACACTGAAGGGGAGGTCGGACATTTCCTCCAGCGCGGCATCCCGGTTTTCCTGGATGATTTCTTCGATGTCCGGCGCATCGTCGACGCCACGCCGAATGACGCTCTTGGTCGCTAGATACAACTGCTGCAGCAGAGCGTCCTTCCAGTTGTTCCATAGTTTGGGGTTGGTGCTGCGTATATCGGCGACTGTAAGCAGGTAGAGATAATTGAGCATGTTCATGCTGCCAACCTGCTGGGCGAAATCACGCACTACGTCGGGATCGCTGATATCCTTGCGCTGCGCGGTAACTGACATCAACAGGTGATCACGCACCAGCTGGGATACCACCCGGGTTTCCTTGCGGTTCAACTTGTGTTGCACACAGAACCGGGTTGCTTCTTCGGCGCCAAGCACCGAATGATCACCGCCTCTGCCCTTGGCGATATCATGAAACAGGGCCGCCAGGTACAACAGGCAGGGATTTTCCAGTTTGCTGTAAACCAGGTTGCAGAATGGAAATTCATCCTCGTGCTTTTGCAACGCGAACCGGCGCAGATTGCGGATCACGAAAATGGTGTGCTGATCTACCGTATATGCATGGAACAAATCGTATTGCATGCGCCCGGTGATTTTCTCGAATGCCGGGATATATGCAGCCAGAAAGCCGTAGGAATTCATGCGACGCATTTGATGGGTCATACCGTTTGGTGCACTCATCAGCTGCATGAACAAATGATTTACGTTTTCATCGGCGCGATACTCATCATCCACCAGGTATAGATGTTCCCGCACCAGGCGAATGGTGGGGGCGGTTACCCCCACACATTGTTCATTGAGCGAAATCAGCACAAATAACTCGATCAGCGCCGAGGGCTGCTGCTTGAACACATCGGCATGGGCAAGCTCGATAAAGTTATTGCGCAGATTAAAGCGCTCGTTTATCTGCTTGAGTTTTCTTTGTGACGCGGTCAGCAGGATTTCTTCCTTGAAGATCTGTAACAACATTTCACTCAAACGTTCGAGTTCCATGATCGTTCGATAGTACTGCTGCATGAACTGTTCGATGGCCAGATTGTGTTCACCCGATTTGAAGCCGAACGTTTCGGCAATTTTTTTCTGGTAGTCAAATAGCAACCGATCCTCCCTGCGGCCCGTCAGGCGATGCAGTGCGAAACGGACCCTCCACAGATGTTGCTGGCCTGAACTAAGCAATTCGAATTCTGTTTCGGTGAGAAATCCATGTGCAACCAGTTCCTTGAACGAGCGTGCTCCAAAATGGCGCTTTGCCACCCAGCCTATAATCTGGATATCGCGCAAACCACCGGGGCCTTCCTTGATGTTTGGCTCGAGATTGTAAGCGGTGTCATTGAAGCGCAGGTGGCGCTCATGTTGTTCTTCGAGCTTGGCTTCGAAAAACTTGCGCGATGACCATATCTTGTTAGATGCAATCGCCAACTGGTATTTTTCGTAGAGTTTTTCGCTACCATAAACCAACCTTGACTCGATCATGTTAGTCATCACGGTGACGTCGGACTTGCCCTCGCGAACACAATCCCTGGTTGTGCGCACGCTATGTCCGACCTCGAGGCCGATATCCCACAGGAAGGTCAGAAATAATGAAAGTTGATGTTGCAGTGACTTGTCGGCCTTTTTTTCGAGCAGAATCATCAGGTCAATATCAGAACCCGGCAGCAGTTCCGACCTGCCGTAGCCGCCGACAGCGACCAGGCAAGCGCCTGGCTTACCGGGTTCAGCAAGAAAATGTCGGAAGCAGGATACGAGTACTCTATCGATCAGTCGCGAAGTATCGTGAATCAGCTTTTCGACGGCGATACCGTCGTCGAAATTACGATAGATTTGTTCTCGCGCCGACTGCAGGCCGGCCGCGAGCGGTTTTGCCTGCGGTGTTTCGCCCTCGAGAGCCTGCTGCAGCAACGGATCGATTACTTCACTCACCAACTCAAAATCCAAATTCAGGGTGTAAGGTTAAAACTTCGAACCCGGTGTCGGTAACCAGGTTGGTGTGTTCCCACTGGGCAGACAGGCTGTGGTCCTTGGTAACCACTGTCCAGTCGTCGGGTAGCAGTTTAACAAAACGCTTGCCAAGATTAACCATCGGTTCGATGGTGAAAGTCATTCCCGGCTCGAGCACCAATCCCTTATCCGGCTTGCCGTAATGCAGTACCTGCGGGTCCTCATGAAATACCTTGCCGATACCGTGACCGCAGTATTCACGCACAATGCTGCAGTTATTCTTTTCCGCATGCCGCTGGATGGCATGGCCAATATCGCCGAGGCGGATACCGGGTTTGATCATTTCTATACCGATTTTCATGCACTCGTAAGCAATCTGTGAAATTCGTTTTCCCGGCACCGTCGGTTTGCCAACCATAAACATGCGGCTGGTATCGCCATGGTAATCGTCCTTGATCACGGTTATGTCGATATTGATGATATCGCCATTTTTCAGTTTCTTGTCCGCCGGGATGCCGTGACAGACCACGTGATTGACCGAAGTGCAAATTGAACGCGGAAAGCCTCGGTAGTTCAGTGGAGCCGGCACAACCTGCTGCTGGGTGACCATGAAATCGTGACAGATGTCATTCAGTTGCTGGGTCGTTACGCCTGGTTCTACATGGGGCTCAATCATGCGCAACACATCGGCGGCGAGACGCCCGGCAACGCGCATTTTTTCTATTTCTTCGCTTGATTTAATCGTAACACCCATAAAAACATGGCTAGCTGGTTGTTGAGGATACGGGATTATGGTATAAAGCGCGCGCCTTCGGCAACTGCCGGGGTAAATTAATCAGAGCCCGGGGAAAACCGGTGCTTTAACGACACACACATGCCGCAACGCGTTTATGGGTGCCTGCATTTACCAGAGAGCAGGTCGTAGACGTCGGGTATGTGGAGGCTTAACCCGGGATAGTTGTAAAACAGCTATCCAACAGACATCTGGAGATACTATGTCTAACGTCACTATGCGTGAAATGTTGGAAGCGGGCGTTCATTTCGGCCACCAAACCCGCTTCTGGAACCCCAAAATGGCTCCCTTTATTTTTGGTGAGCGTAACAAGATCCATATTATTAACCTTGAGCAAACCATGCCTCTGTGCAGGGATGCGGTTAATTACCTTGGCAAACTGGCCTCGAAGAAAGGCAGAATCATGTTTGTCGGTACCAAGCGTGCTGCCAGCGATGCGATAAAGGAAGAAGCTCAGCGTTGTGGCATGCCTTTTGTTAATCACCGCTGGTTAGGCGGCATGTTAACCAACTTCAGGACCGTGCGCGCGTCGATCAAGCGCCTCAAGGAACTCGAAGACATGGCAGCCGGCAACAGCTATGAAAAAATCAACAAGAAAGAAATCCTGCAGTTATCTCGCGAGCAGGAAAAACTCGAGAAGACGCTCGGCGGAATCAAGGAGATGGGCGGTTTGCCGGATGCACTGTTTGTCATCGATGTCGGCTATGAAAAGATTGCCGTACAGGAAGCTGCCAAGCTGGGGATTCCCGTCGTCGGCATCGTCGATACCAACAATTCACCGGATCATATCGACTATATTGTTCCCGGAAACGACGACTCGATGCGCGCCATCAAACTCTACACCAGGCTGGCAGCGGATGCGGTGCTTGATGGTAAGCAAAGCATAACGAGCGGTACTGATGACGATGCAGAGCTTATCGAGGTAGAACAGGACGCGCCACCGGTTGCGGCGAAGCCGGCTGTCAAGGTAACAACGAAGAAGCCTGCAGCCGAGGCAGCGACACCGGCAGAAGAGCCGGAGTCCAGTGAAGCCGTTGCCGAAGAGGCTGTTACGCAAGCTGAGGAAGCTGTCGCTGAGGAAGCTGTCGCCGAGCCAGCAGAAGCCGCGCCGAAGAAAGCTGCGGCCAAGAAAGCAGCGACCAAAAAAGCGGCGACCAAGAAGGCAGCCACTAAAAAAGCGGCTACCAAGAAAGCGGCTACCAAGAAGGCAGCCACTAAAAAAGCATCCACTAAGAAAGCAGCGACCAAGAAAGCCGCTAGTTGAGGCATAACCTGACGCCCGCCCCAGGGGGCGGGGAAACAAAAGAGGTAATATTGAAGTGGCTATAACAGCATCTCTAGTTAAGGAACTGCGCGAACGAACCGGTTCGGGCATGATGGAATGTAAAAAAGCTCTGGTCGAAACCGACGGCGATATCGAGGCGGCGGCGGAATTGATGCGTAAATCCGGCGCGGCCAAGGCGGATAAGAAAGCCGGCCGTGTCGCAGCGGATGGCGCGATCAAGGTCACGGTTAGCGAGGATGGTAAATCCGCCGCGATTCTGGAAATCAACTCGGAAACCGATTTTGTCGCCAAAGACGATAATTTCCAGGCCTTTGCCGACGACGTGCTGACGACCGTGGCGCAACAGAAACCGGCTTCCGTAGAGGCCCTTTCGGCGATGGCCTTGAGCAATGGCCAGAGTGTCGAAGAAGCCCGTCAGGCTCTTATCGCAAAGGTCGGCGAAAACATCCAGGTACGTCGCTTTGAAATTATCGAATCTGAAAATGCGATTGCCTCGTATTTGCACGGCGCGCGTATTGGCGTGCTGGTCGATTCCAGTGCCGATTCAGCTATGGCACGCGATATTGCCATGCATATCGCTGCAGCCAACCCGCAGTTTGTCGATCGAGACGCGGTACCGTCAGAATTTGTCGACAAGGAAAAGACAATTCTGATCGCTCAGGCTGAATCGAGCGGCAAGCCGGCGGAAATCATTGAAAAAATGATCCAGGGAAGGCTGGACAAGTTTCTTGCCGAAGTAACTCTGCTGGGACAGCCATTTGTGAAGGATCCGGATCAAAAGGTTGAAAAACTGCTGGCGGACTCCGGCGCGTCGATTAGCGGTTTCGTTCGCTACGAGGTCGGAGAAGGTATCGAAAAGAAGGTTGAAGATTTTGCGGCCGAAGTTGCCTCGCAACTAGGTTCCTGAAGCCGTTAAAAGCCGCGATTTTCGCGGCTTTTTTTTTACATCAGGACATGGGTTGACGGCTGCATTTGTTGAAAATGAACTTATAATGCGCGTTGGTAAATAACATAGTAATCCGCCCGCACGATGGTCCGGCCCGAGCTTGATGTTTTGCAGGTGGGCTTAGCCGCTTCCCGGGTAACTGGATCATGATCGTATGTCAAAAATGAATTACAAACGCATTTTGGTAAAGCTCAGTGGTGAGGCTTTACTGGGCGAACAGAATTCAGGTATAGATCCGGCGATGATTGACAAGCTTGCCACCGAGCTCGTCGAATTACACACCGCCGGTGTCGAAATCGGTTGTGTCGTCGGGGGCGGAAACCTGATGCGCGGTGCCAGTCTGGCGGCCTCGGGACTCGATCGGGTGACTGCAGATCACATGGGGATGTTGGCGACGGTTATGAATGCCCTCGCGCTACGCGATGGCTTGCAGCGACAGGCCTCCAACGCGACGGTGATGTCAGGGCTTGATATCCCGCAGGTCTGCGAAACTTACACGCAGCGAGACGCGCGTCGACGTATCGCCATGGGCGAAATTGTTGTTTTTGCAGCCGGAACCGGCAGCCCGTATTTCACCACAGACACCGCCGCCAGCCTGCGTGCTATTGAAATTGAAGCCGATTTGATGATCAAGGCGACGAAGGTAGACGGTATATATGACAAGGACCCGTTGAAGCATAAGGATGCGGTACGCTACACGCATCTGGACTATGATCAGGCGATCGACCAGCGTCTCGCCGTGATGGATGTGGCGGCTATGATTTTATGTAATGACAATGCGCTGGATCTGGTCGTTTGTGACATCAGTCAACCTGACGCATTGCTTGACCTGGTAACAGGCAAGTCGATTGGAACCCGGGTTAGCGGGAAAAAAGAGGCAAAATTATGATAGACGATATCAAGCAAGAAGCGCGCAATCGTATGAGCAAGAGCATCGAAGCCTTCAAAGCCGAACTAAGCAAGATCAGAACCGGCAGGGCGCACCCGAGTTTACTGAACCATATTACGGTGGATTTTTACGGTAGTGAAGTTCCTGTAGGGCAGGCGGCCAATATCACCGTCGAAGATGCGCGTACCCTGGCAGTGTCTCCCTGGGACAAGAGTATGGTGCCGGTTATCGAGAAAGCGATCATTACCTCTGATCTCGGCTTAAACCCGTCCACCGCCGGTACCGTAATCAGGGTGCCGATGCCTCCGCTAACCGAGGAGCGTCGCAAGGAACTGGTCAAAGTAGTGCGCGAACTGGCGGAAAACGCCCGCGTTGCGGTGAGAAACATCCGTCGCGATGGCAATAATGATTTGAAAGCTCTGGCTAAGGATAAGGATATTTCCGAGGATGACGAGCACCGCGGGCAGGACCTGGTGCAACAGGTGACTAATCAATCTACGGATGAGATTGAAGCGTTGTTACAAACCAAAGAACAGGAATTGATGGAGATTTAATAGCGATATCGGTACGGGAACATGACTTCGCACGCTCAGGTACCGATCCCCAGCCACGTTTGCATCATCATGGACGGCAACGGCCGCTGGGCGAAAAAAAGGCTGATGCCACGTAACTTCGGGCATCGTAAGGGTGTCGAAACGACCCGCCGTGTGGTCGAGTTCTGCGCACATGCCGGCATAAAGCATCTCACCCTGTTTGCCTTCAGCAGTGAAAACTGGAATCGTCCCGATGAAGAGGTAAACAGCCTGATGGAGTTGTTTATGCAATCGTTACAAAAGTATACCGGCGAGTTGCATGAGAAGGATATCCGTATTCGTTTTATCGGTAACCGCGCGTCGTTTTCAGATAGCCTGCAGCGGCAGATTGTCGAAACCGAATCAAAAACCTCAAGCAATAGCAGGATGACGCTGAATATCGCGGCGAATTACGGTGGTCGCTGGGATATCGCCAATGCGGCCAGAGTGGTAGCCTGCCAGGTGCGGGATGGCGAACTCGAGGCGGCTGATATCGATGAGAAAACTTTCGCTCAGGCGCTCGCGCTGGGCGATAGCCCTGATCCGGATTTGTTTATCCGCACTGGCGGTGAGCAGCGAATCAGCAATTTTCTGTTATGGCAACTGGCTTACGCTGAATTCTACTTCAGTGACCGGCTATGGCCGGACTTTGACAACGACGATATCCGGAATGCCCTTGAAGAATATACCCGACGTCAGCGGCGTTATGGTAAAACCGGTGAGCAGATCGAGGCTTCCAGCTAGTGTTAAAGCAGCGGATCATTACCGGGGTTATCCTTGGGGTAGTCGTTATCGGCACTATCCTTTTCGCCGATACATTCTGGAACAGTATTTTATTTGCCGGCGTTTTGTTTGCCGCTACCCGCGAATTGCTGGCACTTACCATCAGAGTAGCCTATTTGCCAGCCATGTTGATGTCGGCACTGTTTGTAACGTTATTCTGGTGGTCCCTGGAGTTGGTCAATCCGTTGCTTATTTACTGGCAGTCACTGGCAGGGCTGGTGCTGTGGATACTTATTGCTTTTGCATTACTCGCATATCGCTATAACGGTAACTGGTCGCTTCTGCCCAGGGTGCTAATGCTCGGAGTCGGACTCGACCTGTTATGGATATGTGTACATGACCTCGTATACCTGCACGCTACCTATGGCGAATTGTTGTTATACCTGTTCAGCCTGGTATGGATAGCCGATATCGGAGCCTATTTCAGCGGACGTAAGTTTGGCAAACACAAGTTGGCACCTTCTATCAGTCCGGGTAAAACCTGGGAAGGCGTTATCGGCGGCCTGCTTGCCAACCTGGTCTGGATAATCGGCGTTTACCAGGTTAGTTCAGGATGGGGTCTGGGCCTGACAGTGTTCCTGGTCATCAGCCTCGCGACTTCACTTGTCTCGGTAGTCGGCGACCTGTTCGAGAGTATCCTCAAGCGTGAGGCGGGGGTAAAAGATAGTGGTAAGTTGCTGCCCGGGCATGGCGGCGTCATGGATCGTATCGATAGCGTGATCGCGGCAGCTCCGGTATTCGTCGGCGGTATATTTTTAGCGGGCGCAATGTGAAACGGGTCACGATACTTGGTGCGACCGGCTCTATTGGACGATCCACCCTGGATATTATTGCGCTGCATCCGGATCTTTACGCGCTGTATGCGCTGACCGCGAATAACAATCATTGCAAGATGCAGGAGTTATGTCGCCGCTTTGAACCTGCCTTCGTGGTCATGCGCGACGCCGATAGTGCAGAGCGTCTGGCGGAAGCTATTGCAGACCTGCCTACCGAAGTTCTTGCCGGAGAAGCAGGATTGGCACAGGTGGCGGAAGCTGATAAAGTCGATGTTGTGGTCGCGGCGATCGTCGGCGCGGTAGGTTTGATTCCGACTTTGGCAGCGGTTCGAGCGGGTAAACGCATACTGCTCGCCAACAAGGAAGCGCTGGTTATGGCGGGGGCCTTGTTCATGAACGAGGTGAAGCAATATAGTGCCGAGCTATTACCGGTTGATAGTGAACACAATGCAATTTTTCAATGCCTGCCTGCGGGATCAATCGGTAAAGACGTTGTCGAACAGGGGGTGCGAAAAATAATCCTGACCGGTTCGGGCGGACCATTCAGGGATTTCGATATCGCAGACCTGGAGGACGTGACTCCACAACAGGCCTGTGCCCACCCAAACTGGGACATGGGCCCGAAAATTTCGGTAGACTCGGCAACCATGATGAACAAGGGCCTGGAAATGATCGAGGCCTGCTGGATGTTCGCAGTAGATCATGAAGATATAGAAATTCTGCTGCATCGGCAAAGTATCGTGCATTCAATGGTTGCCTATACCGATGGATCGGTAATTGCGCAAATGGGTAATCCGGATATGCGTGCCCCGATTGCCAATGTGCTGGCCTGGCCCGAACGTATCGAAAGCGGGGTTGAGCCCCTGAATTTGTTGCAGGTCAGCCAATTAGACTTCACACTCGCCGATGAGGCCAGGTATCCCTGCCTTGCTTTGGCGAGAGAGGCCTGGCGCCAGGGTGGGACAAGCATGGCGGTACTGAATGCAGGCAATGAAGTAGCGGTTGAGTATTTTTTAAACCGGCGAATTAAATTTACCGATATATCGAGGTTGATCAGCAAAGTTATGCAGAAGACAACGACTGGAGCGGCAGACAGTTTGGAGACTATCCTGCGAGCGGATTTCGATGCGCGCAGCCTGGCGCGTGACCTGGTTGAATCCAGAGGCATATGACTATGGATTTCCTCGGTATTATTTACAGCATCCTGGCCTTTGTCGTGGCTATCGGCATTCTGGTTACCGTGCATGAATTTGGTCATTTCTGGGTCGCACGCCAACTGGGGGTGAAAGTGTTACGATTTTCGGTTGGTTTCGGTAAGCCGTTATGGCTCAGGAAATCGGGCGCGGATCAGACCGAATATGTGATTGCCGCTATCCCGTTGGGCGGTTACGTCAAAATGCTCGACGAACGTGAGGGCGAAGTCGAGGAGCATGAACTGTCAAGGGCCTTTAATAGAAAATCAGTGTGGCGGCGTATCGCCATCGTGGTCGCCGGACCCGCATTCAACTTCCTGTTCGCTATTATGGCCTATTACCTGATATTTCTGGTTGGCGTCAGTGGCGTCAAACCGGTGATCGGCGAAATCAATATTCCGAGCCCGGCTCATACAGCCGGGGTTCAGCAAGGCGACCTTATAATTTCGGTGAATGGAATCGTAACCTCAAGTTGGGAAAGGGCACGTTTCGCAATGCTGGAAGAATCGGTTAGCGCTGAACAGATTGTTTTGCAGGTGCAGGGCCGGGATTTGCAGATTCGTGACAGGATCATCGATATCAGTGCACTGGAATTGCTGCAGGAAGAGAAAATCGATCTGATGCGAGATCTGGGTATATCGACCTGGAGACCGGATGTCCCACCTGTCATTTCCGAAGTACTGCCCGACGGTGCGGCCCAGCAGGCCGGCCTGCTGGCCGAGGACAGGGTTTTGTCACTCGATAATGTCACCATCATAAACGCGAACCAGTGGGTAAACCTCATTCGTGCTAATCCGGAAAAGGAAATGGCGCTGCGGGTTTTACGTGGCGGTGAGGAAGTCGAGCTGGCACTGACTCCTCGCAGTCGTGTCGAAGCGGGTGAAACCTACGGTTACATTGGGGTTCGGAATCGTATTGAAATACCCGAGTCTGTGCGCCGGGAAATGATGGTTACCGAACGTTATGGTCCACTTCAGGGCATCGCCGAAGCCGCGGATAAAACCTGGCGCATGACTTGGCTTACATTGAGAGTTTTGGGTAAACTCGTCACCGGCGACGCGAGCGTCAGAAACCTGAGTGGCCCAATCACCATAGCGCACTATGCCGGAGTTTCGGCTCGAATTGGGCTGGAACCGTTTTTTGGCTTCCTTGCGATCATCAGTATAAGCCTGGGTGTTTTGAACCTGCTGCCGGTACCGATGCTGGATGGCGGCCATTTGTTGTATTACCTGATTGAAGTTTTCAAGGGCAGCCCTGTGTCGGAACAAACAGAAATTATCGGGCAGAAAATTGGCATCATGCTGCTTTTTGGCTTGATGTCGATTGCAATTTATAACGATTTATTGCGTCTGGTAGAGTAGATTTGAGAATTTCTGCCTGGATCAGCGCCTTGCTGCTGTTGTCGGCGTCCTGCTGGGCGCGAGCCGACAGCTTCGTAGTCGACAGCATCGAAGTAAACGGTATCAAGAAGATCACTATCGGTACGGTGTTCAGCTATTTGCCGATAAATGTTGGCGAGACGCTTGATATCGAGCGTACACCGAAAATTATTCGCGAGCTTTACTCTACCGGTTTCTTCGAAGATATTGAATTGTTCAGACGCGGTAATGTTCTAATTATCGACGTTGTAGAGAGGCCTTCGATTGCAGAAGTTAATTTTGAAGGTAATGACGATATTGAAGACGAGTCGCTTGAACAGGCACTGGATCAGGTTGGTATCGCCAAGGGGCGAATTTTCAATGAGAACAATCTTGAGAAAATTCAGCGTGAGCTACAACAGGTTTACTACTCCCTGGGAAAATATTCGGCCAGCATCGAGGCAAAGTGGCGATCGCTCGATGAAGATCGAATTGCGATTGACATAACCATCTCCGAAGGTGTTTCGGCGACTATAAAAACCATCAACATCGTCGGTAATGGTAACTTCGATGAAGACGATTTACTCGACGTTTTTCAACTGGAGACTACCAATTCCGGCCTGTTTTCTGATGACGAGTACTCTAGTTCAAAACTAAGCGCCGATCTTGAGTCACTCAGATCTTATTATCTCGATCGAGGCTATATTCAGTTTCGAGTCAATTCCCAGCAGGTAACGATTAGCCCGGACCGCAAGGATATCAGTCTCTCCATTAATATTTTCGAAGGTGAACAGTTTGCCATAAGCAGTATCGATTTAGCGGGTGAAATGGTGGTTGACGCAAACGAATTGCTCGCCCTGATCAGTTTTCGAGATGGGGATATTTTCTCGCGCAAGGAAGTCAATAAAGCGATTACATCGATGGAGAAACGTCTCGGTGAAGCCGGGTATGCATTCGCAAAGGTTCGGTTGCTTAATGAACTCGATGAAGAAAATAGAACTGTTGCATTGCAGTTTCTGGTCGAGCCGGGCAAGAAGATGCGCGTTCGTTATATCAATTTCAGCGGCAATGAAAAGACCCAGAACGAGGTGCTGCGTCGCGAATTACGCCAGCTTGAAGGTGAAGTCTATCAGAGTTCTAAAGTCGATCGCTCAAAAGTGCGCCTGCAGCGTCTGAACTACATCGGCTCAGTCGATATTAAATCCAAGAGGGTACCCGGATCGGATGACCAGGTTGATCTCGATATTGCCGTAACCGAACGTTTTTCAGGAAACCTTTCGGTCGGCGCAGGTTTTGCACAGCAGCAGGGGGTTATCTTCCAGCTTGGTTTTAAGCATGAGAATATCTTTGGTACGGGTAACTCTATCGACTTAGGATTCGACAATTCCGCCTCCTTGCAGCGTTACTCATTCAGTTACAATAATCCCTATTACACGAAGGAGGGAATCAGTCGAGGATTCAATTTCGAATATAGTGAAACGGATGCATCGGAGAACAATACCAGTAACTACCTGATCGACCGGGGCAGTCTCTCTATTGAATATGGCATTCCGTTGTCTGAGTTTAACAAGCTCAGGCTAGAGTTAGGAATTGAGCAAAATGATTTCAAGACAACCAGCGGGTCGTCAGACGAGGTAATCGATTTTGTGAGAGAAACCAGCGATAGATATGACGATTCGACGCCTCGATCTGATATAGACAGCGAAAACTACCTGACCGTATTCAGCATAGTCGGTTTTGCCAAAGATACGCGTAACCGGCGGATATTTGCCAGTGCAGGAAGCCTTAATAGTATTGCACTCGAACTGCAGGCCGGTGATCTTAACTTTTACAAGCTGGGATATCGTCATCAAACCGCCCTGGGGTTGACCGATCTTTTTACCTTTAACGTCAAGGGCAGGGTCGGTTACGGCAATGGGTTTGGAGATTACGAAGATCTGCCCATTTACGAAAAATATACCGCGGGTGGCGTGCGTTCGGTGCGAGGCTACGAGTTTAATAGCCTGGGGCCGCGGGATAGTACCGGTGACGCCGCGGGCGGTAACCTGCAGACGGTAGGTACGGCAGAAATTTTGTTCCCGATAGAAGCCCTGGCTAGTGCAGATACCTTCCGCCTTGGGGTATACTTTGACATCGGTAACGTGTACGCTGAATATGACGATTACGAGACCACTGAATTGAGACAATCGGTTGGTTTATCCGCCAAGTGGTTCTCGGTCATCGGCCCAATCGAGTTTAGCTACGCTTTTCCGCTTAATGATGAATCTGGTGACGATACCCAGCCATTTCAGTTCGCGCTTGGAGCGCAGTTTTAGCGATGACTTTGAACAGATTTGTGAGCCCATTTCTTTTGCTATTGTTGCTGGCTTTGATGCAGACGGCGTCTGCGCAGGACTCGGGATATAAGATCGGCTTCGTAAATACCGCGCGTGTACTCAAAGAAGCACCGCAGGCACGTAAGGTCGAAGAGCGACTCAAGGCTATTTTCGAACCCCGCGAGGCACAGCTAAAGGGAGAGCGGCAGGAAATTCTCGCGCTGGAAGAACAGTTGAAAATGGATGATGAGCTTGATTCCAATGCGCGGCGTAAAATCGAACGAGAGATACGACTCAAGGTCAGCCAGTTGAAATTTCTCGAGCAGGAATTTCGTGAGGATCAGAACCTGCGCCGAAACGAAGAAATACGTAATTTGCAAAAGGTTATTTCCAACGTGCTGAGAAAGCAGGGGGACGATGGCAATTTCGATTTGATATTGACCGAAGGTGTAAGTTACGTCTCCGATCAAATCGACATTACCGGGGAGACGATCGAAATATTAAAGCAGCTATCGAACACCGGCGAAACTGCTCAGTAGCACGCAACCTTCGTCATTCTGACACTCAGTCGAGACCAGGCACCGCTATTCATATGAGTCTAAACCTGCAGCAACTGGCCAAGACGTTGGAACTAGAATTTCGTGGCGATGCCGGGTTAATCATCAACGGTGTTGCGTCATCCCGATCAGCGCGTGCCGGCGACCTGTGTTTTATCCAGTCTAAGAAATATATCAATGGTGTTAACGCGAGCAAATGCAGTGCTGTTATTCTGCCTCCAGGCCTGGCTAACGCGGTTGAAGGCAAGGCGTTGTTAATATCGGAGAACCCGCAATTCAGTTTCGTCAATGCGATCAGGGCGCTTGGCCTCGAGCCACAACCTCGAAGCGACGTGGCTATTCACCCATCGGCGCAGATTTCCACTAGTGCCAAAATTGGAAAGGGCGTCAGCATCGGTGCTATGGCAGTAATTGAAGATGACGTCCAGATCGGCGAGGATACATCGATTGGCGCGGGGACGGTCGTAGAGCGAACCGTGGTTATTGGTAGCCAGTGTATTGTTCATAGCCGGGTTATGCTGGGACGCTCAGTCAGCCTGGGTGATCACTGTATCATTCACTCCGGGGCGGTTATTGGTGGAGATGGCTACGGCCTGGTGGATCACGAGCAGCAATGGCACAAGATTCCGCAACTTGGCAGCGTTGTGATTGAGGATGATGTCGAGATTGGCGCTAATACGACGGTCGACCGCGGCGCGCTGGACGATACGATAATCGAGCAGGGTTGTAAGCTTGATAACCTGATACAGATTGGTCACAACGTCCAAATTGGAGCCCATACTGTAATCGCCGCCTGTGTTGGAATAGCGGGAAGCACGAAAATTGGACGCCGTTGTGTCATTGCGGGCGGAGCTGGAATCAACGGGCATATCAGTATTGCCGACAACGTAACCATTACGGGTGCGTCCGTGGTAACAAACAACATCAAGCAAGCCGGGGTCTATTCATCCGGCACGCCGTTATTGCAGAACAGTGTCTGGCATCGCGTCTGCGCGCGCTACAAGTCACTGGACAAACTTGCACGAACGGTAGCGAGACTGGATAAACCTGGCAAGTAGTCTAACAGTTTCGATATTTAACCTAAGCGGGGATTTGATTTGGATTTTGATATAAGCAAAGTGCTGGAATTATTACCGCACCGCTATCCTTTTTTACTGGTCGATCGGGTAGTCGAGATTGACCAGGGGAAAAGCCTGTCAGCTATAAAGAATGTCAGTATTAACGAGCCTTTCTTCCAGGGGCATTTCCCCGGCCAACCGATTATGCCTGGTGTATTGATACTCGAGGCCCTGGCGCAGGCGACCGGTTTACTGGCTTTTGCAGCAATGGGTGATGCGCATAAAACCAAGCTTTACCTGCTGGTAGGTATTGATAAGGCGCGGTTTAGGGGCCAGGTGCTTCCGGGCGATCAACTGGTGCTGAATATATCGCAGAAACGCAATATGCGGGGTATCGGCATGTACCAGTGCCAGGCACTGGTAGACGGAACGATTGTTGCTGAAGCTGAAATGATGTGTTCCGCTCAGGATCGGGAACTATGATCCACCAGACTGCTATAGTCGATGCCAGTGCTCGAATAGCGGACAACGTGGAAATAGGACCCTATAGTATTGTGGGTGCAGACGTCGAAATAGGCAGCGGCACGGTTATCGGGCCCCATGTTGTGATCATGGGTCCCTGTAAAATTGGTTGCGATAACCGGATTTATCAATTTGCCTCGGTCGGCGAGGCGCCGCAGGACAAGAAGTACCAGGGGGAGCCTACCTGGCTGCTGATTGGTGACCGGAACGTTGTTCGCGAATACGTGACGCTTAATCGTGGTACCGATGAGGGCAATAGGGAGACTGTCATTGGTAACGATAATCTATTAATGGCATACAGCCATGTCGCACATGATTGTGTCGTGGGTGACAATACTGTGTTTGCTAATGCAGCCTCGTTGTCGGGGCATGTCGAGGTTGGCGATTATGCAATACTGGGCGGCTTTACCTCGGTGCATCAGTTTACCCATATCGGAAGCAAGTCCTTTTGTGGTCTCGGCTCTGTAGTAACTCAGGATATCCCACCTTTTTCCACCGCGGCGGGAAATCGTGCCAGGGTGATCGGAATTAACAAGGAGGGGCTCAGAAGAAAGGGTTTTTCAGAGGCTCTGATCCGAGCTTTGCATAAATCTTTTCGGGAACTATTAAAGTCCAACGGGTCAAAACAGGACGCATTTGCCAACCTGCGGCCATTGTGTGATAAATACCCCGAGGTCGAAGAATTTGTTAATTTCGTCAAAAACAGTAAAAGAGGAATCGCCAGTTAGCGAGCTCCTCGATAAACTACTGTCATTTCGAGTAACTGGGCGATCTGTAACAACGAAGTGCTGCAGCATGACTGTATTATGCAGAGCTCTGGGAGTTGTCGTTATAGCTTTCCTGTCCGGTCTGGTCGGGCAGGCGCAGGCGCAGGCGCTCGAAATGCTGCATTTCATCGATGCCACCGATCACGCCCGGGTTATGCAGGATGCCTCCAGTTTGAAACTAACCGACGACGGCGTGATTTATGTCACCAGCCAGGAAAAGGGAACTATCCTGAGAATCGTCGGTGGTAAGATCGAAGCCAGGCGTCTGACCCCCTCCGTATTCAGGGATTCCGATTTGGGCGGTACAGAAGTTCTGGCCAATGGTAATCTGGTCGTTATAAATGAGGGCTCCGGAAGGGTCGCTATACTTACGCCGGGTCTGAAGCTGATCACCCGGTTTTCTCAATCTGGCGGCGGTCCGGGTGAACTCAAAGATCCGAAGCCCGTCGCTACATCAATAAACAATAATATTTATGTCGGTGACGTAAAAAATCGACGGATCAGAGTTTTTAACCACCAGGGCCTTTATTTACACAGCTTTGGTCGTCATGGCTCCAGTGGCGATGATTTACTGAAACCCACCCACGTCAGCATCGATGCCGAGGAAAACGTCTATGTCCTGGAAGGCCCGGATCGACTGTCGATATTCGATATGCACGGTGAGCTGATCTCGCGAATTAAATCCAGTGAGTTAAAAGAATTGTTCGGTACTACCCCCGAACTAAGCGCGATGACAACCGATCTGAATGGAACCCTGTATCTGGGCGACCGGGTAAGCAATCGAATTTCAGTATTTGACTGGCGTAAACGCGAAGTGATGAGCGTCTTCGGTGTATTTGGAAAGGAGCGCTCGCAATACCGTGATATTACTTATCTCTCGGTTAATTCGAAGGGCCAACTTGCGATCCTCGACAAGAGCAATATGAAAATCGAAGTTTTTCAGCTTGATCAAACCGGTTTTGCGACTCCACTTGTTATGGACAGGATGGAGCTTGGCGCAAAAGCTGATGCGGCCTGCGTGGCAATTTACGCTTTTATCGACGATAAAACCCTGTGTATCAGACCTAAAAATCAGGGAATCGTAATTTTGGGGGGTGATGGATCCGAGCAGGGCAGCTTTGCTGAACAGGCCAGCCAACCCTCTGCAATCCATGTCGGCGATCAAACTGTAGCGGTACTCGACGAGAACTATCTGCACGCATTTTCTCACGAAGGAAAGCATTTATTTACTATCGGGCGCTACGGATCGTCTCCGGGAGATTTCAATCAACCTGTTGATGTTTTCGTGCAGGGCGGTTTGTATTATGTCGCTGACAAGGGCAATAATCGGTTGCAGGTTTTTGCTGCGGATGGAAAGTTCGTCGAAGAAATCAGGTCCAGCCGCGGCGAGAAATCTCTATTCGTAGAAGTGGGACCGATAGCAGTCGACAGCGAGCAGAATTTGTATGTAGCCGATGGCGGTGCGCTTGGCGTCATAACGGTCATCAACAAGGATCGAAATCTCGTAGCAACCCTGGGAGCAGAGGAAGCGCCGATCAACAAGGTAGACCGGTTTTATGGATTGGATATCGACAGGCAGGACAGACTCTATGCGCTAGTTGGCACCGCGTTCAACGACTACAGGGTGCAGGTTTACAAAGATCTCAAACTCGATAGAACTTTTGGGGCTGAAGGAGATAACGGGACACTTGTTGATTTTGAGCAGGCGACCTCGATATCGGTAGCTTCGCATGCAACAAACAGTATTTATATAAATGACGCAGCCTTACAGCGAAATTTTCGATTCGATTTCATGGAGTATCCTAACGCGGCTTTTGGGTTGCGTATCTCGGCCAATGAGGAAACCATTGATCTGCAATGGAGCAGCAGCAAATCACCGCTAATCGCCAGCTACGAAATCGAGGCCGCTGTCGATGAGGACGGACCGTTTGAAAGAGTTGCCACCAGTTACCGACTGAAGCAGTCTCTATGGGTTAGCACGGCCGGCAAATATAGCTGGTTCAGAGTGGTGTCGGTGAGTGCTCGCGGGCTACGCGCAGCGCCAATAGCAGCCAAACAAAATTATTACCAGAGGATCGTATCGCTGTACAAGGCTGGTGAATTGAATGAGGTTGTCAGACTTGCAGATCAACAATTGAGAATTTCACCAGATAATGTTGCTACGCGAGACATTCTCGGCATGAGCCTGTTCCAGTTAGAGGATTACACGCGCACAATTACCGAATTCCAGCAGCTGGAGAATATTGAATCCTATCGTGACAAGGCGATTCGTTATCAGTTACTGGCCTTGTACGAACTCGAACAGTACCTCGATGCCCGCGCGTTAATCGGTGAGGTACTTGAACAAAGACCTGCCGATGTCGAGCCCTACCTGATCTGTACCAGAATAAGCCTGAAACTTGCCGATACGATAGGCGCTGTCAGCTGTGCCGAAGATGGTCTGGCACTTCATCCGGGTCATGCCGAGCTTCGATACTTACTGGGTCGGGCCTACATCGGAGCCGGCCTTACTGAGAAAGGACTACTGACCTTTCAGTCGTTAGTCCAAACCTACCCTGAGCGACTTGAAATACGTTTTAAGATTGCAAATGAACTTTATGCAATGGGAAGATATGAAGATTCCCTCAGACAATATGATGCGGTATTACGGGCGCAACCCGGGTCCGGCGCAGCAGCTGTGGGTAAGGCAAATGCTTTACTCAGTCTGGGGCGAAACAACGAGGCCAGGTCTATTGCGCTGAAACTGTCGGAAAACAAAGAAACCAGGGGCGACGGCCATTATCTGCTCGGTAAAATTGCCGGCAAACAGGGTGACCACCAGGAGGCAGTTTTGCGCCTTACCCGTGCCGGCAAGGAGAAACCTGAGTTGATAGACCTCTGGGCTTCGCTTGCACAGTCTTACATTGAAATAAATCAACCCGACGAAGCGGTCAAGGCCCTGGCCACGGGCGTCGAGTACAATCCGCAAGCATTCGAGTTAAATCTGCTGGCAGGTAAGGCCGAGCTCGAACGTCAGCAATACTCGAAGGCCAATGCTTATCTCGGTAAAGCAACCGAACTTGAACCCGGGTCATTGCAGGCACAGACGTTGTATGCGCGCAGTCTGTTTGCGTCACGCAACTATCGAATCGCAACTATCCATGCCGAAGCCGCCGCGCGGATAGCCCCTCAGGACATCGATGTACTCGTGCTGCAGGCTGATATCGCAAATCAACAGAGTAAAACCGCATCGGCGATCGAAATCCTTAAAACCGCAATAAATCTCGATGCAGTATCAGCTGAACTGCAGTATCGTATTGGCCTTGTCTATCAAAATGCGAACCTGTTCGACGAATCGCGAGTACATCTCGAAAAGGCGGCTGCCATACGGCCATCCTGGGCGGCTCCGTATATTGCGCTGGGTCAGCTTTACAGCAAACGTCGGTCTTTTAATGATGCGGTAGCGGCGTTTGAAAAAGCGGTTGAACTTGACCCGTCGGATGAAAACCGGGCCATCCTCAACGTCGCTTTTGCTGAACGCAAGAGGTCACTGGAGTTTGCCAACAATGCACCCCAACTGCTGCTTTCTGACCTGAACCTGCAGCGGATCTTTTCGGCAGCGTACAAAAAGTACCAGGATGAGTCGATTGGCAGTGTAAAACTGCAAAATGTCAGCACTACAGACTATGGCAACCTGAAACTCTCGTTTCAAATAAAGGAATTCATGGATTTTCCGACCTCGATTGATATCGTATCGATCAAAGGGGGTGAAGTCCGGGAAATTCCAATCAAGGCTACCTTCAATAACAAAATTCTGGAGGCAGACGAGGATACGGGGGTGCAGGTAGAGGTAAAACTGACTTATCTGCGCGATGGTCGCAAGGACAGCATCTCGCTGACCCAGACAATGACCATATACGGTAAGAATGCGATCATCTGGGGTGATTCATCCATGGTTGGGTCTTTTGTCACGCCGAAAGACGATACCCTCAGAGATTATGTACGCCAGGTCATCAGTACATTTCAACCAGATCCAGGCCCGTTAAACGATAAGCTGGTTTCGGCAATGGTTTATTTTAGCGGTCTGACGGCGGCCGGCACTAGCTACATCATCGACCCCAATACTCCGTTTACCAAGCTGCGCGATGATCAGATCGACTACGTGCAGTTCCCGCGCGAAACATTACTCCTGAAAAGCGGGGATTGTGACGATTTATCGGTATTGATAAGCGCCGGCCTCGAGAACCTTGGCATTAGCACCGCATTCGTCGAGGTACCCGGGCACCTGTTCCTGATCTTCGATACAGGTATTCCTGCAGTCGACGCGGGGTTGATCAGTCAGGACTCCAGCCTGTTGGTGATCAGGGACGGGCGAGTCTGGATTCCGCTCGAAGCGACCATGGTTAATACCAGCTTTATAGAGGCCTGGGCAGAGGGTGCGAGCAGGTATCAGGCTGCGCTCGCCGCTGGTGAACTTGAACTCATAGATCTGGAAAAGGCCTGGCAGGTGCATAAGCCGGTAACCCTGCGCAAGGCCGATTATTCGATCGATCTGCCCGAGCGAAAACGTACCGAGAGCCTGGTGAAAAAGGCGCTGGACGAAATGCTGATGAAAAGTATCGATCGTCTTATATTGCCATACCAGACCATGGTGACGAACGATCCCGGGAATATCGGCGCCCGGTTGCAAATTGCCATCCTCTATGCGCGATTTGGGCTGTATCAGGATGCGGAAATCGAATTTGAGGCTTTGCAGGAGCTGGCGCCGAAAAATAGTGCGGTAAAATCCAATCAAGGTAATCTATTCTTCCTCCAAAAGGAGTATACTAAGTCTATTTACTATTATAAGCAGGCTGCTAGACTGGATAGCAAAGACGGTGGCATCTGGATAAACCTGTCGATGGCGCAATACAAGGCAGGTGACTTAAAGCAGGCGAGATCCAGTTATCGGAAAGCATTGCAGTTAGACGCCAGTCTGCAGGAAGAATACGAGGCTTATAGCAAGCTGCTGAGCCAATAAAGGTATATAAATGAAGAGATTACTGATTATCATGTTCTGCGTTGGCAGTATCGCGGTTAATACACCGGCGATGGCGTTGAATGAAACCACGATTACCGAATCCAGCTCGCACAGCGTATTCACCGGCTTGTTCAGGTCTGTCTGGGCGCATCTGAAAGCACTTAATCCGACGCAATGGCAATCAGCCAAATCGACCCGGACCTACGTCGCGGGAATACGCGGAGCTGAATCAACCGATACCTTGCTGAAACCTTACTGGAAAGATGATTTAACTCAAGATGAGAATTTTCAGCGGGAGCTGTTAAAGTTCAGCCGGGCTCAGCGCCAGATGGATAAGGGCGATCTGCAAGCTGCGGTGGAGCTATTCGACGGCTTTCTCAGCGAGTATAAGCATAGCAACATGCGCCCCAATGCATTGTTCGGCAAGAGCGTAAGTCTGGCGAGCATCGGTCAAAGCAAGCAATCGATGGCCGTAATGCGGCAATTTATCAATGAAAACCCCAACCATCCTCTGGTTGCCGACGCGAAGCAGGTAATCGAAGTACTGCAATAGCTTCACACCACAACGGTATGAATGTTCTTGCCATAGACACCTCTACCGAAGCCTGTTCCGCGGCACTACTGCGCGAAGACGGTGCCATTTTCAGTGAATTTAAAATCGCACCGAGGCAGCACGTACAGCTGCTTCCGGTGATGATGGATGCAGTGTTGTCAGCGGCCAAACTCCAGAGGCGATCAATATCGCATTGCGCTTTCAGCAATGGTCCCGGTGCTTTCACCGGTATTCGTATAGCGGCAGCGCAGGCGCAGGGTATTGGCCTGGCCCTGGATATCCCTTTATTACCAGTCTCTACCCTGGCGGTACTGGCGCAGGTCTGTCTGGATCACTTCGAAAGTGACAACGCGCTGGTTGCCCTCGATGCGCGTATGCAGGAAATTTACTGGGCCAGTTACCAGCGCGACGCTGAAGGCCGTGCCCGGCTCGATGGCAGCGAACGACTCGGTAGCATCGACGACATGGAAATTACAGCAGGTACCGAATGCGGTGGCGGGCATGGCTGGCTTGAAGAATTGCGCACCAGGGTCAGCTTCCCGATTGACGATAGCCTGCTACCGAATGCCAGGGCCTTGCTCAAGCTTGCCAGCGCAGCGATCGAGCAGAACCTGGGTGTGGACGCCACTAATGTCAGCATCAACTACCTGCGTAACCAGGTTGCCGAGAAAGCGGCTTGCTAACACGGAAGATGCCGGTTTATCCGTATGGAGCGCCGGTCGTCAGCGGAATTCTGAAAGCCACGCCGGCAGATTTCCAGGTCAGCGAGGAACTTGGATTCGAACCGGGTGGAGGAGGCGAACATTGTCTCCTGCTGGTTGAAAAAACGAGACTTAGTACACCGGAACTCATCGCCCGCATCGCGCAAGACTATTCACTTCATCCCCGGCTTGTCAGCCACAGCGGGCTTAAGGACAAGCATGCGCGCACAAGTCAGTGGCTGAGTTTGCATTTGCCAGGAAAGTCCCTGCCGACTGCAAAGTCAGTAGGTGATGGCTACCGGATTCTGCGACAGGCCCGACACCATCGTAAGTTACGTCCGGGAACGCACAAACACAACGTCTTTCAGTTGCGCTTGCGGGAGGTGGGAAAATTGCCTGATCAAACAATCGCCCAGATCAATTCGTTGACCAGTCGGGGTTTTGCCAATTATTTTGGTGCGCAACGCTTCGGGCGCAGGCAGGACAACGTCGAACAGGCCTTGCTAAAGCTGCAAAATCGCCGGCTGCAACGATCGCGGAAAAGCATATTGTTGTCTTCCTTGCGCAGTTACCTGTTTAATCAGATTCTTGCGCGGCGAATCGGTCTTGGGCACTGGGAAAAGCCGCTTGCCGGAGATGTTTTTATGCTGCGTGGTAGCCACTCGATTTTCAAGGATGAGATCAGTGACGACTTGCTTACTCGCTACCAGCAACTGGATATCTCGAGCAGCGCAAGCCTTTATGGTTCAGGTCGCTATCAGGTTAGCGATGAGGCGCAGGCCATCGAGAAACAGGTTTTTGCGCAGTACGGAGATATCACCGACTGCCTGGATCGACAGGGAACCAGGCTGCAGATGCGAGCCTTGCGGGCCGTGGCCGATGACTTCAGTTACAACTACGATGCCGAAAAGCGGAAACTTAGGCTAAATGTAACTTTGCCGGCGGGTAGTTACGTGACCACCATGCTCGAGCATTTCATTAATCTAAAGGACGTCAGCTAGGTATTTTTCTGATATACACAAAACCAGCCTTCGGCGGGACCGGTTTTGTAGTAGCTATCCAGCTTCAAACTGATGCGCGTGGCCACTGCCTGTTCGACCAGCGTAGCGAATTTTTTTGCAAACCCCATTGATTCCCAGAGATCTTCATGCACCGTGCAGGCGAGGATGCCGCCGGGTTTCAGAATGCGAAAAATTTCATCCATCGGTTCCGGCCCAACGTGGCCGTGGGTAAAAGTCCCCGATGAAATGACGGCGTCGTAACTATTGCTATCTCGATCCAGCGCCTGGTTGACATCACCGACCAGCAGTTCCCGGTAAATTCCGCGTTCGGCGGCGACGCGTACCATTTCGGGTGAAAGGTCGATCCCATCCAGGTTGGTATAGCCTTTTGCGGCCAGGAAAACGCAGGTTAAACCGGTGCCACAGCCGATATCAAACACCGTTGATGCGGTATCCGGCAGCTGCTCACCGAGCCGTTGAGCAATTTTCGTCGGCGACGTATAACCGAGTTTGTCGAGCATCTGGTGATCGTAATCGGCGGCCCATTTGCGGTAGAAATCGACCATACCGGCCTCGTCTTCGAGCTGGTAGGCTGCGTCGACAAATTCACTGGGTCCTTTCCTCGAGGTAATGGAAATTCTCCGTCAGAGGCTGGCGAGTATGGTTTCGGCATCACTGACTTCGAATGCTCGCGGCGCCTCGACATTGAGTAACTCGACTACGCCATCATTGACTATCATTGCATAGCGCTGTGAGCGTATGCCCATGCCCCCGGCATCGAGATTGACTTCCAGTCCAATTGCCCTGGTGAAATGGGCACTGCCATCGGCGATCATCATCACCCTGTCATCGACATTGTGCTGTTGGCCCCAGGCTTTCATGACGTGCGCATCGTTAACCGAAAGGCAAATGATGCGGTCCACACCCTTGTCGAAAAACTGATCGGAATGAACCACATAGCCAGGCAGGTGCGATGCCGAGCAAGTTGGTGTGAAGGCGCCGGGAAGCGCAAATAGAACCACTTTTTTAGCCCCAAACAGCGCATCGCTGTTTATCGTTTCCACCTGATCATCGATCTTGTGTTGCAGGTCGATTGAAGGTAGCTTGTCAACAACTTTGATTGCCATTATTGTCCTCTGTTGACAGATTGTTAAACGAAGATTTTACAATGAAATTGATGAATTCCCTACGATATCGATAAATATATGCTCGCTCCCAATACACTCAAGTCGCGTGGACACTGGATATTTGACCTCGACGGTACACTGACGGTAAGCGGGCATGATTTTGAGCATATGCGCCGCGAACTCGGGCTTGAACCGCAGGTGCCGATTCTGGAAGCACTGCATGCAATGCCTGAAGACGAGGCCGCCCCTTTGTGGGAAATGCTAAATGATCTCGAGTTTTACTACGCGGGTAAGGCTTCAATAATGCAGGGCGCCACGGAATTATTGCAAAAACTGCATGACGATGGTCGGCAACTGGCGATACTGACGCGCAACACCATGCCGGTGGTCAGGCATACGCTCGAGGCCTGCTCGATAGACCACTTTTTTCCGCTGGATCACATTCTCGATCGCGACTCATGTATCCCCAAGCCTTCGCCCGATGGTGTACAACGCCTGCTGGACTTCTGGCAGGCTGATGCCGGCGATACCGTCATGGTGGGAGATTTCCTGTATGATCTCGAGGCGGGCAAGGGCGCCGGTGTAGCGACGATACACCTGGATACCCGTGGTGACGTCGACTGGGCGGAATTCACCGATATCCGGGTCGAAGGCCTGGGCGAAATAATCGATTACCTGTAGGCAAAGATATGCGTTTGATATTGATTGCAATAGCGATGTTATCATTGTCCGCTTGCTCGGAAAGGGATTTGCGCCAGGCCTATGACGCGATCAACCAGAGTGCCGCTGAAGCCCCATTAACAAACCAGGAGATAGTCGCGGCCCTGAAAGACGCGTTGTCCGCCGGGATTACGAGGGGTGCTGCGACAGCCTCGCGCAAGGACGGATATTTCGGAGATCCTCGGCTTAAAATCGAGTTCCCGGAGGACGTAATTAAAGTGGAAAATACCCTGCGCCGGATAGGTTTCGGCAGCGAAATCGACCGCTTTGTTAAACAACTCAATCGTAGCGCAGAAAGAGCCGCGACCGCGGCCAGGCCGATATTCGTCAGGGCGATAACCTCGATGACGATTTACGACGCAATAGAAATCCTGAACGGCGCCCCGGATGCAGCGACACAATACCTGATGCGCACCACCGGCGATGAACTGCGCGCGCAGTTCCTGCCGATCGTCAGAGATACGCTCAACCAGACCAGCGCGACCAGGTACTACGGCGATATTGTGAAGCAATACAATTCGTTGCCGCTGGTGTCTAAAGTCGATCCCGATCTTGACCAATATGCAACTGAAAAGGCTGTCGCCGGGCTGTTTGTGTTGATTGCCGAAGAAGAAGCCAATATTCGTGCCAATCCGGCCGCACGCACCACCCGTTTGCTACAGCGCGTGTTCGGCAGTCTGGATTAGCGCCCGCCTCGCGATGGCAAGCTTGCGACGATTCAATTGCTGCGGCAGACAGAGCGTTTATTCCTTGATCGCTATCTTGCCGACTACCGGTTGCTCCAGTTGCAAATAGTCGCCGCAATCCATGCGCAGTATCTGTTCGTGAGAACCGGCGTTAAAACAGAGATCGTCGATCTCGGTGATCATCTCATCGACGAAAACCCGCATATCGTAGAGCGATCCAACCGGCGGCATAGCGCCAGGTTCGCAGTCTGGAAACAGGACCTTGAATTCATCCTCGCTCACCAGGCGAGCCTCGTTTGCACCCGCCAGGGTTCTTAGCGCCGCCAGATCCACGTGGCGCGATGCGGATACGACGGCCATAACTTTCTCATCATCCAGATCCACAATAATTGTTTTGGCAAATTCGCGTCTCGGCACGAAGGTCGAAGCCGCGGTTTCGCGTGCCGTATAGGTCGGGGAATGGTTGATGCTGATGTATTTGATACTGCGTTGATCAAGCATTTGTTTCAATTTTTGCGCAGGCATCTGACTGGATCTCCCTCGGGTTCGAATTTTATAGTATTACAGAGAAACCGGCTTTGCGCCCTGATCGATATCAACAGTTATGCCGATTGACAATTCCGTCGCCAGGAATAATCACGCTGCGGCGAAATTTCAGTTACGCGATTTGAGAACAGCAGTTTTCGTCTTTCAAGCTTTTCCGCTTGCCGGTTGCGCTTATCTTGCTTCGCTTGTATCCCAGTAAGTATCGACGCGTGCCTGTATTTCAGCGATTGCCTGCTCGTCATGATGTGGTTCAAACAGGTGTTTGAATCTACCTTGCAGCTTCAGGTACTCCTCGACAGGTTTACGCTGCTTTGGAACCTTTGTATGCCGCACTTCTCCCTCGATATGTTCTTTCAGTGGCCAGACACCGGTTTGTACCGCAAGCCGTCCAATTTCCACGCTGAGTTCGGGACTGTAGTCCCAACCGGTCGGGCAGGGCGCCAGTGAAATCAACATCCTCGGTCCCGTCATGGTTTGCAATTTTTCGATTTTTTTGGCCAGATCGAGCGGTTCGGCGGCGATAACGGTGGCCACATATGCAGGATTGTGTGCCGCCCATATGGAAAAAAGATCTTTCTTATATCCGGGGTAGCCATGCGACCCTTTGCTGGTAGAGGTAAGGGCGGCATGCGGGGTGGCGGCGGAGTATTGCTGGCCAGTGTTACCGTATCCCTCATTGTCATAACACAGGTAGATAAAATCGAGATTACGATCCATCGCGCCTGAAGTGGCTGACATCCCCATGCCGTAAGCGGCACCATCGCCGGTGACGACGACAACTTCGACGTCCTCTTCCACCGGCAGTTTTCGCTTTTGCAGGAGGATATCGACGGCGTCGCGCACGCCTTGCGCGCCGGCAGGTGCCGACGCCATCGAGGTATACAACCAGCCCCCGTGAAACGGGGTGAATGGATATACTGAAAGAAGTGTCATACAACCGGCCGCGTTCACGAATACGGTCTTGCGGCCGAAAATATCGTACATCGTATGCAGGGTTTCGAGACCGCCACAACCCGCGCACATCGGCGTACCGGTTCCGAGCAGATGGGTGGAAGGCATGTCCTTCATGCGATGGAAATGGACGGGTGACTGCTTGGTCATATCGAGTATCTCAGCTGCTCTGAATTTCGGCGTGTTCTGCTTGTGCAATCGCCTGTAGTTTGCGTATTTCGGTTAATTCATTCTGCGTGTAAAGCAGGCGGGGGGCAGTGATTCAACACTTTCATATGCCTATTTCAACTCATCCGCAATGGCAAAGAATTCCTGTTGGCTGATATCACGACCACCCAGGCCGCCAATGTAGCTCCCCAGTAGCGGCGCATCCTCGAGGGCGTAAAGTGCGGTCGCCAATTCACTGTGTAACACACCCCCATGCCCATCGAGATGTTCTGGTCGATGACGCCGACTGCGCGGCGGCCCCCCAGCAATTGCCTGATCCTCTGCTGCGGCAGGGGACGGAATAATCTCGGGCGTAACAAACCGGTTTTCCAGCCCGCGGCCCGCAGGCTATCGACCGCATCGCGCGCCTTGGTGGAGAAGGAGCCAAGCATAACAAACACGTACTCGGCATCATCCATATGGTAGCAATCGATCATATCGTAGCGGCGCCCGAAGATATCCTCGAATTCGTCGGCAATCTCCTCGTAAACTGATAGAGCCTGCCGTACCGCCAGGTGAGTCTCGTAGCGAAAATAGGAATAGGGGCCGCCGCCGAGAACGGCCATTGCCTGGCTCAGGGGTGAATTACCCCTGAACTGGAGATTCTCAGGATCATATTCGCCAACAAATGCCTGCGCTTTGGCAGCCTCGGCTAAATCAACCGGTTCACGCGTAAAGGAAAGGTAAAAACCGTCGAAGTTGACGATCGCGGGTACGCGCACCTGCGGGTGTTCAGCGAGACGGTAAGCGAACAGAATGCTGTCGGCAATTTCCTGGCAGGTGGCGCAATGAATCTGCAGAAACCCGCTGTCGCGTGCGGCCATGATGTCATTGTGGTCAGATTCAAGTGTAATCGGGGAAGCCAGTCCGCGGGAAACATTGACCATGACGAACGGGGTGCGCCAGCCAGCCACGGTATAGATCATTTCCATACCGTAGAGAAGTCCCTGGCTCGAGGTTGCGGTAAATGCGCGTACCCCGGACGAAGCGGCGGCGCCGGCCGCGGTTATCATCGAATGCTCGGATTCGAGCGTTACCAGTCGTGCATCCATCTCGCCCCGGTCGATCCAGGCAGCGAGGTCTTCGATGATCTCGGTTTGCGGGGTAATCGGGAAAGCCGGGATGTAATCGGCGCGGGCGAGTCTCGCACCCCAGGCAGCTGCGCTATTTCCAGTCAACAGTTTACGCGTCATGCTGTTTCTCCCGCTTCCCGCTCACGAGCGATGTGTTCGGGTATCGACTCGATCGCATGGGGTGGGCATTGAGCGACACAAACGAGGCAACCCTTACAATGTTCGTAATCGATCTCTGGGTAACCATCAGTACGCAGGTTGATCGCGCCATCGGGACAATAGGTACTGCAAATCCAGGCGCAGCCACTGCAATTATCGTAATTGATAACTGGTCGCATGGTGCGCCATAAACCGGTGCGCACCTTGACGCTGGTAACAGCTGCGTGAATTGCGAGGTTGGAGATCTCCGCGCTTTCAAAAGGCAACGCGATCCAGTCTGGCTTGACGTAGTCGCTGGCCGTTGGTAACTCACCTTGTTTGGCCAGGCCTGCATGCGCAGCCATATCATCGAATTCACTGAGTGCAATGTCCCTGTTCTGCTTGATGATATCCTGCTCGAGATGACCGAGTTCCTCGCACAAGGCCTCCATGAAGACGGTGCGAGTAATTACATTTGTTAACGCGGCCGCTGCGGCTGCACAACGACTGCCGATAAAAGGCAGTGTGGCGCGGTCTGCAACATCTTCCCGGGCAGATAGTGTCAGTATGGTTGCCTCGGTGTTCAACCTTTGCTGCCAGGTTGAGCCGCTTTCATGGCTATTTATCAACAGCAGGGTATGCGCATCGACCCCATGGGTAACTCCTGCCGCGGGCATGCCGACCAGGGTATCGTCAGCAATGACCACCAGGTCCGGGTGGCTGATAATTCCGCGTTCGTTGATAGCGGACCTGTCGGCACGCACGTAGGCGAAAATAGGTGCGCCGCGTCGTTCGGCGCCATAACGCGGCGCGTCCTGTACTTCGTAACCAGACTTGAAGAATGCCGTACCGAGAATCCGACTGGCAGTTTTCATCCCCTGTCCGCCGCGACCATGGAAACGAATACGAAACATGAGCCCTGTCCCGTTTAGAAAATATTCCAGCGGCGGTGGCTCATGGCTTGATCAACTCGTCGGCGCGCCATCGCCAGCGCGGCATCGCGGGGTAGAATCTGTTCCTGCTGTGCAGCCTCGAGCACTTCGCGCGTGTTGCGGCATAATTTTTCCTCGATCGAAGCAAAGACAGCCGCTTCACCACCCCCCTGATACTCGATCGCGGCGCAGATGACGCCGCCTGCATTAGCAATAAAGTCAGGGATATTCAGAATACCCTTATCATGCAGAATCTTTTCCGCCGCATAGGTAATTGGGATATTGGCACCTTGCACTACCATTTTGGTATTGAGTCGATGCACATTGGTCTCATGAATAACGTCGGGTCGGGCTGCCGGGATCCAGATATCGCACTCGATATCGATGATTGCATCGCCATCGAGTTTTTCGGCTTCGTCATACTCGACAACGCTTTTTCCGGCAGCTTTCAGGGCTGTCAGTGTATCGATATCGAGGCCATCGGGATTATAGATGGTGCCGGCACTATCAGAGACGGCAACCGGTATTGCCCCCGCATCGCACAGAAACTTCGCCGCGTGCTTACCGACGGCTCCGAAACCCTGTATGACGAAACGGGCGTCCTCGACCTGCAGCTGACAGAAATCCTGCGCGACGCGGACCGCATGGCTTAAGCCAAATCCGGTCGCACCGATTTCATCAAGCGGGATTCCACCAAGCTCTCGCGGCACTCCGACCACTCGACCTATTTCATCCTTGATCGAAGCCATGAATTCTTCACTGGTACCCATATCGGGTGCGAAAATATATTGCTCTTCATCACGCAGCGCACAGCAGAAAGCCCGCAGCAGGGTATCCTTCTGTGCCCGTGGCATTTTCGGATCACCCACCAGAACTGCCTTGCCGCCCCCATGTGGCAGGCCTGCTGCGGCGTTCTTGAAGGTCATTGCTCGAGCGAGTCGTGCACATTCCTCGGTAGTAACATCGACGGCCATGCGCACGCCGCCCAGCGAAGGTCCCCTGGCGATATTGTCGATCACCAGAACGCCTCTCAGGCCTATACCGGGTTCGTGAACATGAATTACCTTTAACGGGCCCAGATCATCGGTAAGTGCGAAAATATCATTCATCTATAGTCTTCCATGGTGACCGGCTAAGGTTTCATTTTCTAGGTTATTAATTTATAGATGTTGACCCTGATCAATGTTGAAGGCTTCTATATGTCTAATAGTGGTGACCAGATTTCGTTGCCAGATGAGGAGGAATACCATGAGCAATGACCCGCAAGAGCTCGCGAACGAGGTGGTCGAGTCATTTAGAGAATTACTGGATGGCGACCTGCGGGCAGCAATCGGTGAGCATCATTTTCAAGCGTTACACGGCATGGTTACCGAGGCGATCGCGAAACAATCGGAAGTAATACTCGAGCTTTTGCAACAAAATCTGGAGCAACTAAAGTCCAGGATGATCGAAAGACGCCCGCTCGAGCTTTAAAATTGAATCCGAAGCACTGAAAAAAAGTCTATTCGCATCCAGCTAAAACCAGGAATTTTCCTTCTTCATCCTTCAGGTAAAGGGCGAGATCTTTGAAACTTGCCTGGTAGTTCACGGGTTCCCCTTCAGATCGCTCTAGAACCAGGTTATCCAGTCCCTTGAGACGCCATCTGCCATGGTTCTCGTATAGCCAGCCGGAGCTTGATACCTGCCATTCTCCGCCCTGCTTGAGCCTCCAGAACAGCGGTCTCATATTTAACATACCGCTGTGCCCGGCGTCCCTGTTGGATTTTGATGTCAGTTCTCGATCGGTGCACCAGTTGCCGATCAGGTAATCTTCGCTTAATTTGTCTCCGGGCACTGTGTCGGGCGCCTCCATCATTTTCTTCTGGTTGGCACATGCGGAAAGTATTAAGGCGAAGGCGAGGCAGGCAAGCCTGAGGCTGTTTGTTCTATTCATAGCGACCTGGTTAAAGTAGATTGGCGATTTTCAATTGCTGTTTACTCACAGCGGCGTAGGGTTCATCACGGGTTTTGTCGTGCTCATGCATACGATAATGGCTAAACGATTCACTGTCTTCGTAATGCAGGAATGGATTGCCATCGATCTGCTCGCCGAAGGTACTGGTCGGCTTGACCGAATAATTGTGTCCCGGGTGAATCAACATATCATGCGGCAGTTGCTGTTTCATGTTTTTCAGGGTTACGAACATGTCTTCCGGGCTGCCGCCATGCAAATCACAGCGCCCGCAGCCGAAAACAAACAGTGTATCCCCGGTAATGATTTCATTGCCGAGTTGATAACAGGCCGAACCGGGAGTATGTCCGGGAGTATGCAGGATTTTTATCGCCGTTGTGCCCAGTTCGAGTTCATCGCCACCATGATGCAAACTGGGTTTTTCCAGTTCATGTTGCCAGAATTCGTATTCGGGCTTGAGTAAATGTACTTCCGCATTAGCGTGGTTGAGTAATTCCTCGATGCCATTAATGTGATCATGATGACTGTGGGTTAGCAGGATATCGGTGATATTAAGGTCATACTGATTCGCCGTGGCCAGGATCTGGTCGACCTGCCAGGCTGGATCAACTACCGCGCAGCGACGGCTGGTGACATCCTCTATCAGGTAAACGAAATTTTCCATTGGGCCTAATTCCAGGGCATGTACCCTGAACGCAGATTCTGACATGGTTTCCCCCTGTTTTGATGCAGGCATTATACGCTTATGCTGGATTTTTTCGCCATTTCTAATGACAATAGCGAGCCTTTTTCAGACTCGGAGTTTCCGGGTATATCGCGGCAGGAGCAAAATGAGTAAAACACCGGTAAACAAAGTAGTGTTGGCCTATTCGGGCGGTCTTGATACTTCGGTAATCCTTAAATGGCTGGAAGACGAGTACGAATGTGAAGTGGTTACCTTTACTGCCGACATCGGCCAGGGAGAAGAACTGGAACCGGCGCGTGCCAAGACGGAGAAGTACGGGGTCAAGGAAATCTATATCGAGGATCTGCAGGAAGAATTTGTACGTGATTTTGTCTATCCGATGTTCCGCGCCAACACCGTTTACGAGGGTGAATACCTGCTCGGAACGTCGATCGCACGCCCTTTAATCGCTAAACGGTTGATTGAAATAGCGGCCGAGACCGGCGCCGATGCAGTATCGCACGGTGCCACCGGCAAAGGTAATGACCAGGTGCGATTCGAACTCGGTGCCTATGCGCTCAACCCGGATATCCGCGTCATCGCTCCGTGGCGTGAATGGGACTTGAGCTCGCGCGAGAGCCTGCTGGCATATGCCGACGCGGCCGGAATCTCGATCGAAAAGAAAAAAGATGGGGGTTCGCCGTATTCGATGGATGCCAACCTGTTGCATATTTCCTACGAGGGTGGCGAGCTGGAAGATCCGTGGTTCGAGGCCAATGATGAGATGTGGCTGCGCTCGGTATCCCCTGAAAACGCACCGGATAAGCCATGCTATCTCGAGCTCGGCTTCGAGCATGGCGATATTGTCTCGATCGATGGCGAGCGCATGACTCCTGCACAGGTGTTGACCCGCCTCAATCAGGAAGGTGGCGCGCATGGGGTAGGGCGTCTCGATATTGTCGAGAATCGCTATGTGGGCATGAAGTCGCGCGGGTGTTACGAAACCCCGGGCGGCACTATCATGTTGAAGGCGCACCGGGGTATCGAGTCAATCACGCTCGATCGCGAGGTTGCCCATCTGAAGGACGAATTGATGCCACGCTATGCACAGATGGTTTACAACGGCTACTGGTGGAGTCCCGAGCGCAGAATGATGCAGCAAATGATCGATGCCTCGCAGGCCACGGTAAACGGCGAGGTTCGGGTCAGGTTGTTCAAGGGATCGGTATCCGTGGTTGGCCGTAAATCCGCGACCAACAGTTTGTTTGACGAGGCGACCGTAACCTTCGAGGACGATCGTGGTGCCTACGATCAAAAAGACGCCGAGGGTTTCATCAAGCTGAACGCACTGCGGATGCGTATCGCCGGCAAGCGATGAAGCCGGCATTGCAGCGGGGACTGCTATATGGCCTTCTCCTGGTCATGCTTGCGGCCTGTTCGTCCGACGATGAGGCCGGCGAGGGCAGCCAGCAATATTATTTTCTTGAAGCACTGCAGCAGGTCGAAGCTGGTGGCCGCCAGCTGCAAACGCCTGATTTGAGTCAGGATGACCTGGTCGAGGCGCTGGCGATGCTGGATCAGGGCTTGAAGCTCGCCTTCGAGGTAGAGCGTGAATTTCTCGACCAGCTGGATCTGCGGCTGGGAAAAAACTTCCAGCGATACTTCATAAAGGGTGTGGAGAATTACCGCCTCGGGATCGAGGCGGGCGATGCCGCTCAACAGCGGGAGGGGCTGCGCTTGCTGTCTCAATGGGCCGAATTCTGGAACCCCGAGCGTGGCGATATCCTGGCCAGGATGAAACCCGGATAGCATGTCCGCTCTGGCTCGATTATTCGCAGCTGTCTGCGAGTTGTTTTGCAGTTATCATTGTTCAACTCAAAATCGTTATCGACGCGTGCAATAATAATGGTTCGCAGCATCAAAGGCTTTGTTTCGGGTAGAGTGCAGGGGGTCGGCTTTCGTTATTTTGTTATGCGTCATGCACGGGCCGAAAATATTTGTGGCTACGTGCGCAATCTTGATGACGGCCGCGTAGAGTTCTTCCTGCAGGGTGCAGCGAACTCGGTTACGAATGTAGTAGGGCAAATCCGGCTGGGACCCGATTACGCGCAGGTTAGCGAACTGCAGTTTATCGATTGCGATGCGATCCCCGAGCTTGACGGGTTTGTCGTGCGCCGCTAGCGGAGAGGCAGGCAGGTACTGCCCGCCAGGCGTTGTCACGCCGGTTGAGTTGCTTAACCAGCAACAGTGCCGCGTCGGGTATGTTATTCATGTTGAAGTCGGGCATCCACTTTTGCCTGACCCTGATCGTCGACCTCGACGCTGAAATCGATCGGTCGGCAACAGACCTCGCAATCTTCGACGTAATCCTGCATTTCGATCGAAGCGTCGATCAGCAGGGTGATCTCCTCCCAGCAATAAGGGCATTGTACCGCCACCTCGACGAGTTGGTTGATTATTACCGCGAGCGGATACGCAAAATGCGCCCGCTATCGGTCGAGAAGTAAATCCAGCCTTCGGGCCCCTGCGCCAGGGCACGAATGCGTTCACCCAGGTCCTCCAGAATACGTTCCTCACTAGTTACCTCGCCTGAATCAGAAAGCGTGATTCGGTTTAAATGACGCAGTTTGAGAGCGCCGGCAAATAAATTCCCGCGCCACTGTGGAAACGCATCGCCACGATAAATAATCAGACTACCGGGTGCAATCGATGGGATGTAAACCTTGCGCGGTGCTTCCATGCCGGGTTTGCTGGTGCCTTCGCCGATCGACACCGGCCCCCAGTATTCCTTGCCGTGACTGACTACCGGCCAGCCATAATTGCGTCCCTCTATAATCAGGTTTATCTCGTCGCCTCCGCGCGGGCCATGTTCGATCGACCATAACCGACCCGTTTCCCGATCGAACAGCAGACCCTGGGGATTGCGATGACCATAGCTCCAGATTTCATCGCGAGCATCGTCGGTGCCGACAAAGGGATTATCGGCCGGCACGGTGCCATCGAGATTGAGACGCATGATCGTGCCGACGTGATTACTCAATTCCTGTGCCATATCGCGTTCACCGCGGTCACCTACGCCAAAAAACACATGCCCCTTGTCATCGAATGCAATGCGGCTGCCAAAATGTTGCCTGCCGCCGGTTGCCGAATCGGTGACCAGTAGATCCTCCCAGTCGAGCAGGCGGTTTGCGGCCAGGCGAGCTCGTGCCAGGGTCGTTGCAGCCTCGGACTCCGAGCGTTTGCTATAAGTAAAGTAAATCCAGCCCTCGGCAGCGTAGTTGGGTCCGATAGCGACATCGAGCATGCCTCCCTGGCCTTCGGCGACGACTTCAGGGGCGCCACTTAGGCTCACGCTGGATCCATTTTCCAGATCGAGCAGCCGCACAGTCCCGCTACGTTCGGTAAGCAATAGTTGATCAGGAGCGAGGAATGCAATGCCCCAGGGAACGCCGAGCCCGGTAGCCACCTGTTCGACGCGAATTTGCGGATTATCCTGTTCAATATCGCGGACTTGTTGTGCACTCAACGGCGCCGTAACAAGGCTGACTATGAACAGGCCCAGCCCATAGCTGAGGCATCGAATTAACATAAACATGACTTTACAGTACAAAAGCTGCACGCATAATACCAGAGCGATACTAGCCACTGAATACCAACGCCGTTACGATGCCGAACCTCGATGCAAAAGGATGACTCAGCAATTACCTCTGACCTGGTACTGGTCGGAGGAGGGCACAGTCATTTGTTTGTGCTCAAGTATTTCGCCATGCATCCGCTGCCCGGGGTACGTGTCACCCTGGTGACACGTGATCTGCATACGCCCTATTCGGGAATGTTGCCGGGATTCATTGCCGGTCACTATGATTACGACGATGCACATATCGACCTGTTGCCGTTAGCGCGTTATGCCGGTGCCCGCGTGATCCACGCAGAAGTCGGCGCTATCGATGCCGAGCGCAAGCAAGTTTTCATCGATCAACGGCCGGCGCTCGACTACGACCTGTTGTCTGTCAACATCGGTTCACGACCATCAATGCCGCATGCAGAAGCTGCTGCCAAAAACAGTTTCTCCGTTAAACCGGTTGATGGATTCATCGATTCCTGGCGTCAATTAGAGCAAAGACTGCTGCAGAATGATGACGACCTGCGCCTGGCCATCATCGGTGGCGGCGCCGGGGGTATCGAACTGGCGCTTTCGCTGGAATATCGCGCCCGGCAACTAGGCCAGGCTCGTGCCGGACTGCAGCTGGTTATCGTGACCGATCGGGACCGACTGCTACCCGGACACAATACACGGGTTCAGCGGCGTTTTGACCAGATTCTGCAACAACGCTCGATTCAGGTGTATTACCAACACCCGGTGACAGGGTTCGATAACGGCTTTGTGGTGGGAGATTTTGCCGTGCCGATTGCGGCGGATGCCGCAATCTGGACCACCCATGCCAGCCCTGCGGCCTGGCTGCGCGACTCGGGACTGGCTCTCAACGAACATGGCTTCATTGCGGTTAACCCCTGCCTGCAAAGCCTTTCTCATGAGAATGTGTTTGCCAGCGGCGATATCGCCTCGGTTGCAGATTTCGCCAGGCCCAAATCAGGGGTATTCGCGGTACGCCAGGGCATTCCGCTGGCGCGCAACCTGGCCCGCAGGCTCACGCGACGCAGGCTCAAGCCATTCAAACCGCAACAACAGTTCCTGTCTTTGATATCCAGCGGGGAAAAATTTGCCGTCGCCAGTCGCGGCGCCTGGGCTTTACAGGGGAAATGGTGCTGGTGGCTGAAGGATATTATCGACCGTAGATTTATCGACCGCTTTACCAGGTTACCTCAAATGGCGCAAAACGAGAGCGTTACGGAAGATATGACATCCATGCGTTGCGGCGGCTGTGGTTCCAAGGTGGGCAGTGAAATTCTGCAGCAGGTGCTCGGAAAAATTCACCAGCAATACGACATAGCAGGAAACTCCGGTTTAGAACACGCGGATGATGCAGCCCTGATCCAGGTTCCTGCGGGCAAGGAATTGATTCAGTCGATAGACCATTTCCGTAGCTTTATCGATGATCCGTACCTGTTTGGCAGGATAGCGGCTAATCATGCCCTGGGCGATTTGCACGCAATGGGCGTCGACGCACACAGCGCGCTGGTCATCGCAAATGTGGTATTTGGTACCGAAGTGAAGCAATCCCAGGACTTGTTTCAACTCATGTCAGGCGTGCAGGAGACCCTGTCACAGAATGAAACATTGCTCGTTGGCGGGCATAGCGGGGAAGCCAGTCAGATGAGTTGCGGGCTCAGCGTAAACGGTTTCGCCAGACCCGAAGACCTTATGTTGAAGAGTGGACTGCGGCCGGGTGATTTGATGATACTGACCAAACCTCTGGGTAGCGGGGTCTTATTTGCCGCCGATATGCAGGGCAGGGCCCGGGGTGCCTGGATTGATGAGGCACTCGAGCAGATGCTGGTTTCGAACAGGGTGGCTGCTAACTGTTTCCGCCAGTTCAAGGCCAGTGCCTGCACCGATATTACCGGTTTCGGCCTGGCCGGACATTTGTTGGAAATGGCACGCGCTTCGGCTTGCACAGTGGAAATACTAATCGAGCAGCTACCACTTTATACGGGTGTGGCATACCTTGCCGGGCAAGGCATAACAAGCTCTCTGCAGCCACAGAATATGGGTATCCGGCATTTTATCCAGGACAGGCATGAACTGGCATCCGCTGCGGCCTATCCATTGATATTCGATCCACAAACTGCTGGCGGTCTACTGGCAGCGGTCTCCCGGCAACAGGCCGGGCCATGTTTACAGCAATTGCGAGAGCTGGGCTATGCAGAAGCGCAAATAGTCGCCCGCGTTACGCAGACTGCGACATCTGAGCGATTTATCAGCCTGGTTAATTCCTGATCTCCAGTAAGCCCGATTCCTGGATGACCTGGGCACAGGCGGCTTCCTGATGGGGCGCCATCAGGTGCGCGCCGGCGCAACCTTCGATTTCCGAGAAGCCCTGCAGTAACTCGGCACATATGGCACGACCTTCTGCTTTTTGATCATCGGCGCCCTCGAGGCGTTTGATGATATCGTCGGGGACGTGCACACCGAACAGGTTGTCGTTCATCCAGCGCGCTGACCTGGCCGAGGCTAGAGGCCCGATTCCGATCAGAAAATAGGCCTGCTCGGTGAATCCGCCGTCGACCAGTGCCTGACAGTAACGCTTTACCTTTTCCAGCTCAAAGCAGTACTGGGTTTGAAAAAACTGTGTTCCGTTGTCTAACTTGGCCTGTAGTCTTGCGGCTGGCCAGTTGTCCCCCGGCTCTGCGGGCATTTCCGCGGCGCCCAGGAAAAGTGCGGGGGGCGGGTTGATCTCGCGACCAGAAGGGAAGGTTCCCGCATCGCGTATATCCCGCATCTGGCGCATCAGCTCACCGCTATCGATTTCGAAGACTTCGGCGGCATCGGGTTGGTCCCCGGCGGCCATTTTGTCGCCGGTCAGGCACAGATAGTTATGAATTCCGAGGGCAGCGGCGCCAACGACGTCCCCCTGGAGCGCCAGTCGGTTGCGATCCCGCGTGGTCAATTGCAAAACCGGATCGATACCCTCGCGCGCCATGATTGCGGCTGCCGCGAGAGCGGACATATGCACACGAGCGCTTGCGCCGTCGGTGACGTTAACCGCATCGGCAACCCCTTTCAAACAGGCTACCCGGTCGAGTACCGTTTGCGCCGAAGCCGCATCGGGTGGTGAAGTTTCAGCGGTCATTGCAAACTGTCCCGCCTGCAGTACTTGAGCTAGCTTGCCCGGGATTGTATCGGTCATAGTGTTGTTCCAGAGAAAATACGGTTTATCGGTTGGGTTCGGACCTGGCATGCTTGAACGTATCAGCGATCAGGTAAGCAAGTTCAAGTACCTGGTCTGCGTTGAGCCGCGGATCACAGCTGGTCAGGTAGCGAGTGCCAAGGTCAGCGTCAGAAATCTTGTAGGCACCACCGGTGCATTCTGTGACGTGTTCGCCGGTCATCTCGAGATGGATGCCTCCCGGATAAGTTCCCTCGGCCTCGTGTACTGCAAAAATTTGTTGCAGTTCGCGCAGGATATCGTCGAACTGGCGAGTTTTGAAACCGCTGCTGGCCTTGACCGTATTGCCGTGCATGGGGTCGGAGGACCAGACGACGTTGCGCCCCTCTGACTTGACCGCCCGAATTAGCGAGGGCAGGACGGCGGGCAACCTGTCGGCTCCCATGCGGGTGATCAGCGTCAGGCGTCCGGCCTCGTTAGCGGGATTGAGCGCGTCGATCAGGCGCAGCAAATCATCTGCTTTGGTGGTTGCTCCTATCTTGACGCCGACCGGATTTTCGATTTGTCTGAAAAACTCTACATGTGCGTGGTCCAGCTGGCGGGTACGTTCACCGATCCAGACGAAATGGGCAGAGCAGTTGTAGCATTTGCCGGTAAACGAATCGATACGTGACAGGGCTTCTTCATAATTCAGCAGCAATGCCTCGTGCGAGGTAAACAGCTGGGTCTCGTGAAGCACCGGCGCATTCTGTGAGGTGATCCCACAAACTTCCATGAATGCCAGCGCATCCTCTATGCGCCTGGACATTTTCAGGTAGCGCTCCTTGCTCGGACTGGCGTCGACAAAGTCGAGGTTCCAGCGATGCACCTGGTGCAAATCAGCAAGTCCGCCCTGGGCGAAGGCGCGCAGCAGGTTTAGTGTCGATGTGCTTTGATGATAGGCCTGCAGCATGCGTTCCGGGTCAGGCACCCTGGAGTTCGGATCGGCAGCGGCTCCGTTGATAATGTCACCCCGAAAACTCGGCAGTGATACGCCGTTGATTTCCTCGAAATCGGATGAACGTGGTTTGGCGAACTGCCCCGCCATACGGGCGATCTTGGTAACGGGTCGTCGACCGGCAAAAGTGAGTACGATTGCCATTTGCAGTAACACCTTGAAGGTATCCCTTATTTTGTTGGCACTGAACTCGGCAAATGATTCAGCACAGTCGCCGCCCTGCAGCAAAAAACCGTTGCCACTGCCCACGTCGGCAAGATTTTGCTTCAGATCGCGAATTTCCTGTGCAAATACCAATGGAGGCAAGGCTGACAACTGGCTTTCTACATTTCGCAAATGTTCCTGATCGGGGTAGTCTGGCTGCTGCTCGATCGGAAATTTACGCCAGCTGCTGAGTATCTGGGGACTGGTCATACTGGCATCCATGGACGGGAATTCTGATTGCTTGCGAAAAACAGATAAAAATGCCTGAAATACACTTAAAACACCAGTAAAAAAATATATTTTGTCCCGTCGTGATGCCGCCTCAACATGCATGGCCACAAAAACGATGTTAGTATTATCGGTCTGATTGCGTAATATCTGTAGATTCTGCAGAGACTATAACCAAAATAATTTTGAGAGAGTATCCAATGAAAAAACTGCTTATTGCTTCAACCTTGCTGGTTTTATCGGCACCCGTTGTTGCCGAGGAGATAAAGGTCGGTGTCATTCTGGGTTTTACCGGGCCGATAGAATCGCTTACTCCCGCAATGGCTTCCGGTGCTGAAATGGCGCTGTCGGAAGCTTCAAAATCAGGTAATTTTCTCGGTGGTAAAACGGTCGTCAGCGTGCGCGGCGATTCTACCTGCATCGATGCCGCAGCAGCCTCTTCGGTTGCTGAAAGGCTTATCACTGCCGATGGCGTGGTAGCGATCATGGGCGCCGATTGTTCCGGCGTAACCACCGCGATAGCCAATAATGTCGCGGTACCAAACGGCGTGGTGATGGTGTCGCCTTCGGCAACGTCGCCTGCCTTGTCGACGATTGAAGACAAGGGTTTTTTCCATCGCACCGCGCCTTCTGATGCGCGCCAGGGACAGGTTCTCGCTAACGTACTGCAAAGCCGTGGTATCGATGAGGTTGCGGTTACCTACACCAATAACGACTACGGCAAGGGGCTTGCCGAATCTTTCAGCACCGCTTTCAAGGCACTAGGCGGTAAAATTACGATCAGTGCGGCCCACGAGGATGGCAAGGCCGATTACTCCGCGGAAGTAGGTGCATTGTCTGCTTCCGGTTCGAAGCATCTCGCTGTTTTCGGTTACGTCGACCAGGGTGGTAAAGGCATTATCCAGGCGTCCATCGATGCAGATGCGTTCGACAGTTTCGTTATGGCTGACGGTATGGTCGGTGATTCGTTGCTGACGGCTATTGGTTCGGACCTGGATGGTTCGATTGCAACCCTGCCTGGTGGCGCTTCTGGTGCAGACGCGTTTATGGCGTATGCGAAGGCTAACGGCGTAGCTGCAGATGGACCTTTCGTGCCAGAATCTTATGATGCCGCCGCGTTGATCGTGCTGGCGATGCAGGCTGCCGGTTCTGCAGATCGCGCTGCGCTGCAGTCAAAGATGATGATGGTTGCGAATGCCCCGGGCAAGAAAATAGGCCCGGGTGAACTCGATAAGGCTCTGAAGATCATCGCTGCCGGTGGTGATGTCGACTATCAGGGCGCGACCAGTGTCGAGTTCAATGAGGTTGGTGAAGTTTTCGGCGCTTACAAGGAACTGGAAATCAGCGACGGTAAGTGGAATACGATTAAAATTCACTAGTCCTAGTATCGCCGCATCAGAGCCTGGCCCGTTAATCCGCGCCAGGCTTTTTTAATGCTGTTTCCTGACCACTTCGGGCAGGATGCCCCCGGGACTGAAGCGCATTACCAGCAGTAGCACCAGGCCCATAAAGAAGAGTCGCATATGCTGTGCGTTTTCGATCAGGTGCATACGCACCGCGTTGTTTTCATCCAGCCATCCGGTTCCTGCCTGCATTAGCCAGACACCGACCGGTTCGGCTTCGATCCAGACCAGCCAGATCAGGAAGCCGCCCAGCACCGAACCCATGTTGTTGCCGGACCCACCCACGATCACCATGACCCATATTAGAAAGGTATAGCGCAGCGGCTGGTAGGATGTCGGCGTGAACTGCCCGTCGAGCGTGGTCAGCATCGCCCCCGCTATGCCGATTACCGCCGAACCGATGACGAAAATTTCGAGATGACGCCGGGTAACGTCCTTGCCCATGGCGCCGGCTGCAATTTCATTATCGCGAATTGCTCGCATCATGCGTCCCCAGGGTGAATTCAAAGCCCTGACGCTGAGGACCAGGATGACGATCAGGACGCCGGCGAACAAACCTGTGTAGCAGAACTTGACGAAGATACTGGAACCATCGATGACGAATTGTTTCAACGCCTGTTGCTGCTCAACTTCAGTCAGGCCGGCTAGTGAGCCACTGTGCCACCAGCGCATAATATCGATGAACCAGGCACTGGCCTGGAGGTTGACTTCGTAGGGTACGGGGCGTGCCAGGCCGGTCACGTTTTTCACCCCTCGCGTTAGCCAGTCTTCATTTTTCAGAACCGCGATGATAATTTCAGAGATTCCCAGTGTCGCGATAGCCAGGTAGTCGGCGCGCAGGCCCAGCGCTACCTTACCGATGCACCAGGCGATCCCGGCGGCGACAAGTCCGCCAATAATCCAGGAAAAAATGATCGGTAATCCCATGCCCCCGAGAAACCCGGTCCTGGCAGGTTCGATCGCTTCGATAGCCGAAATAGCGGGATCGAGAAAAATTCGCGTCAGCGCTAGGCCGATGAGAATTACGCAACTTAAGGCCAGTGTGCGCTGCCGGCCCGGGGCGAGCCTGCGATAACAGAAGAATGCTGTGCCGACAGTAGCCAGGAAACTAATCGCGGCGAGCAGCAGTCGTCCCCAGCTTGCGTCCCAGGCCGCGACGATTGGCGCCTGGGATACCAGCACCGCGCTCATGCCACCCAGCGCCGCAAAACCCATTACACCGACGTTGAGTAATCCCGCGTAGCCCCATTGCATGTTGACACCGAGTGCCATCACCGCTGAGATCAGGCAAAGGTTAAGAATGCCCAGCGCTACATTCCAGGACTGGGCAAAGCCGATAATCAACAACAGGCAGGCGATTGCCGCAAAGGCAAGCCGGGTTTTGCGGGCGTTACTCATAACAACTTGCCTCGCATTATGCCGGTAGGTCTCACCAGTAATACCAATACTAGAATGACAAAGGACACCGCGAATTTATAATCGGTAGAGAGCAGTTGCAGCAATCCTTCCGGCTCCATGCTGACGGGTAACAGGTAGACGAAGACCTTTTTATAGGCATAGGTCACGATAACTTCGGAAAAGGCGATGACGTAACCGCCGACGATTGCACCGATTGGATTACCGATACCGCCGACAATCGCCGCTGCAAACATGGGTAACAGTAATTGCAGGTAGGTGAAAGGTTTAAAGCTCTTGTCGAGGCCGTATAAAGTGCCGGCAATCGTTGCCAGGGTTGCGGTAATGATCCAGGTTACCAGCACTACTCTGTCAGGATCGACGCCCGAAAGCAGCGCAAGATCTTCGTTGTCCGAATAGGCTCGCATTGCCTTGCCCATGCGGGTTTTCTGCAAAAACCAGAACAGCAGGGCTACCAGAATAATTGTAATTACTATAGTTAATCCCTGCGATACCTTGATGCTGAGTCCTTCGCTCAACCCGGTCATGGCTTTGAAATCGCGCGCCCGGACGATGAAGCGCTCACCGTCGAGGAAACGCTGGTCGTTGGGTCCGATAACGAAGCGCACGATGCCATTGGTCATGAACATTACTCCCATCGATGCGATCATGAAGGTTACCGGTACAGCTTTGTTGTGTCGGTAATAGCGATATACGGTCTTATCGGTGACCACCAGTAATCCTATCGTCAGCAGGATGCCGACGGGCAATGCCAGCAGGGCAGTCGGTAGCGGGCCCAGATTGATACCCTTCGACTGTAGCCACCAGGTCACCAGAATTGTAACCATAGTGCCGAAAGCCATGGTGTCGCCGTGCGCGAAGTTGGCGAAGCGCAGGATGCCGAAAACCAGCGTAATACCAAGTGCACCGAGAGCCAGTTGCGAACCGTAGGCCAAACCCGGCACCACGATAAAGTTGAGCAGCAGAACGATGGCATTGATAAAGTCGGTAGCGGCTTCCATTCAACCTCCCAGGAAAGACCGTCGAACTTCCGGATCGGCAAGTAAGGCCCGGCCGCTATCGGTATGTCGATTTTCTCCCACCACCAGTACAAACCCGCGGTCTGCAATGTTGAGGGCCTGGCGTGCATTCTGTTCAACCATCAAAATGGCAACCCCGCTTTGGCGTACCTCGAGAATTCGGTCGAATAACTCGTCCATGACGATCGGTGAGACGCCTGCGGTTGGTTCATCCAGCATTAGGACCGCGGGTTGCGACATCAGGGCGCGGCCAACCGCGACCTGTTGGCGTTGGCCACCAGAGAGTTCTCCGGCGAGCTGATCCTTTTTATCCGCCAGTACCGGAAACAGCTGGTAAATCTGTTCGATGGTTACGCTGATATCGTCATTGCGCAAAAAAGCACCCATTTCGAGGTTCTCGTAAACGGTCATGCTGGTGAATACATTACTGGTCTGCGGTACAAAGGCGATGCCTTCAGCGATACGGTCCTGCGGTGTCAGGCTGGAAATATCCCTGCCGCGAAAGGTGATGTCGCCCTGTTTCAGATCCAGCATCCCCAGCAGGGCCCGCATGGCAGTTGATTTGCCGGCGCCATTGGGGCCGACGATTACCGCGATCTCGCCCTCGTTGACCTCGATGCTGCACCCTTTGAGGATATCCGCACCACCGTAGCCGCCAACCATATTTTTACCGCTCAGGAAACTCATCCCGCGGCTTCCCTGTTTTTCAGTCCACGTCCGAGGTAGGCTTCGATCACTTCTTCGTTGTTCTTGACTTCATCGGCGGTACCCTCGGCCAGAACCGCGCCCTCGGCCATGCAAATTACCGGATCGCAAAGGCGTGAAATGAAGTCCATGTCGTGTTCGATCATGCAAAACGTGTAATTCTGCTCCCGATTCAGTTTTATTATGGCATCGCCGATTTCGCGCAGCAGGGTGCGATTGACGCCGGCGCCGACTTCGTCGAGAAAGACGATCTTGGCATCGACCATCATGGTGCGGCCCAGTTCGAGCAATTTTTTTTGCCCTCCGGAGAGGTTGCCGGCGATTTCGTTGGCAACATGCCCAAGGTTGAGGAAATCAATCACTTCCCGGGCGCGCTCGCTGATAAGCAACTCTTCCCGGTTCACCTGCTGACGTCGAAACCAGGCATTGATCAGGTTTTCCCCGGCCTGCCTTGCCGGCACCATCATTAGATTCTCGATCACCGACAAGCGCGCAAACTCGTGCGCTATCTGAAAGGTTCGCAGCAAGCCCTTGTTGAACAACTGGTGAGGTTGCAGGCCGGTGATTTCTTCATCATCGAGAAAAATACGGCCTTCGCTAGGCGCATACAAACCGGCAATTGTATTGAACAAAGTAGTTTTGCCGGCGCCGTTGGGGCCGATCAACCCGGTTATGGAACCCGCGCCGATTTCGATCGAAACATGATCGACCGCCTTCAGGCCGCCAAAGTACTTACAGACGTTGTCTATTCGAATCATTAAAAACTGGTCGGGTGAGGGGGATCGTAAAAAGCAGAGCTTGTTATTATTCAGCAGCCGCCATGTTAGCGAATTCGTAACGTAAAGGCGAAAAAATGGCGCGTCGATCCGCAAATGCTGGTTCCATTCACCTGTTGTGCAGTGCAGGCGAAAGCTGACATACGCCAACCGAATAAGCTCAAAAAACCTGCTGCGGAAGCATATGTGTTTCACGAGACCGTGTATTACAAGCGTGATCGAAGTTGCCGATCCGCACGGCAGGGATCAGTTTAGATATAAATCAAACTTATTATATGTCAATAGAGATAAAATTAATTTATTAGCCATCAAAAATATTACTAGCGCAATTAATTATTTTGTTTTGTATATCGCTGGATAACTGACCACACTACGCTTAGCAATAAATTAGCAGCGAAGCAGACCCAGGCATGACAGCGAAAGCAGCCCCGAAGAGCCAGATAAAATCGACTACCTGTTACATGTGTGCCTGTCGTTGCGGTATCAATGTCACTGTCGAAGACGGTGAAGTGCGGTTTATCCAGGGTAATCCAGCGCATCCGATAAACAAAGGCGTGCTCTGCGCTAAAGGTGCTTCGGGGATTATGAAACAGTATTCTCCGGCACGACTTACCAGGCCGCTGCGCCGGAAACAGGGTGCCGAACGCGGCAGTTCCGAGTTCGAAGAGATTTCCTGGGAAGAGGCGTTCACTGCCATCAGCGAGCGTTTGCACCATATCCGCGAAACCGACCCGAAGAAATTCGCGCTCTACACCGGGCGCGATCAAATGCAGGCGTTGACCGGGTTGTTCGCCAAGCAGTTCGGCACCCCCAATTACGCAGCCCATGGCGGATTCTGTTCAGTCAATATGGCGGCTGGTCTGATCTACACCATCGGTGGCAGTTTCTGGGAATTTGGCGGTCCTGACCTGGAGCGTTCCCGTCTGTTCGTCATGCTGGGTACGGCCGAAGACCATCATTCCAATCCGATGAAAATCGCGCTGGCGAAGTTCAAGCGTAACGGCGGCAAGTTTATCGCGATAAATCCGGTACGCAGTGGTTATGCCGCGATTGCCGACGAATGGATTGCGATCAAGCCCGGAACCGACGGGGCGCTGCTGCTCGCGGTGATCCACGAAATAATCGCTCTGGGCCTTTATGATCGTGACTTTCTGTCGCAGTACACCAATTCTCCCGACCTGGTCAATACCGATCCAGACAGCGATGATTTCGGTCTATTCTGGCGTTCGGACAAGGAAGTCGAGGAAACCTGTATCGAAGCGGAGAACAAGATGTGGTGGGATCGTCGGCAGGGAGCGGCGGTGCAATCGCACACTGAGCATGCCGACCCGCGTTTGATGGGTGAGTTTGAGTCCGACGATGGGCGCAAGGTTAAGCCGGCTTTTCAGCTGCTCAAGGAGCGGGTTGAACAATACACGCCCGAATGGGCAGCCGGCATTACCGGAATCGACGCCGATACCATTCGACGGCTGGCCCACGAAATGGGGATCACCGCGCGTGATGAGAAAATCGAACTGCCGGTGCCGTGGACCGATGCCTGGGGGCGGGGGCATGAATCGATTACCGGTAATCCGGTTTCCTTCCATGCAATGCGGGGTCTGGCCGCTCATTCGAATGGTTTCCAGACGATTCGCGCGCTCGGCATTCTGATGACGATTCTCGGTACCATTGACCGTCCCGGTGGATTTCGGCACAAGGCACCTTTCCCGCGACCGATCCCACCCTGTGCCAAACCACCCAAATCTCCTGATGCGGTACAGCCGGGGGCGCCGCTCGAGGGTATGCCGCTGGGATTTCCAGCCTCGCCCGAAGACTTGTTCATCGACGATCAGGGTGAAGCGGTACGGCTCGACAAGGGTTTTTCCTGGGAGTATCCGTTGTCGGTACACGGCCTGATGCATAACGTGATTACCAATGCCTGGCGCGGCGATCCCTATCCAATCGATACGTTGATGCTGTTCATGGCCAACATGGCCTGGAACTCATCGATGAATACCGAACGCGTGCGCGAAATGCTGGTCGATAAAAATGAAGATGGAGAGTACAAGATTCCATTCCTGGTGGTCTGCGATGCCTTCCATTCGGAGACGATTGCGTTTGCCGATATCGTTCTGCCGGATACGACCTACCTGGAGCGCTACGATGCGATGTCGATGCTGGATCGGCCGATTTCAGAATTCGAGGGTCCGATAGACTCGGTGCGAGTTCCGGTAATACCGCCCCGGGGCGAATGCAGGCCTTTCCAGGATGTACTGGTTGAGCTCGGTACGCGCCTCAAATTGCCTCGTTTCATGAATCTCGACGGCAGCCGTAAATTCAAGGACTACAAGGACCTCGTGATCAACTATGAAACCGAGCCGGGTTCGGGTATCGGTTTCCTGATGGGCTGGCGCGGCAAAGGCGGCGAGAAGTTCATGCGCGGTGAGCCCAATCCCAATCAATGGGAAATGTATGCTAAAAATAACTGCGTCTACCAGCACGAGCTGCCGCGATCCTACCAGTACATGCGCAACTGGAACCGTGGTTACCTGCACTGGGCTCAGGACCACGGTCTGATCCGCTATACCGACCCGGTCAATCTGCATCTTTATTCCGAAGTGCTGCAAAGATTTCGTCTTGCGGCGGAGGGCAAACGCCCGGGCCGGCAACCACCCGATCATCTGCGCGAGCGGATACGCGAGCATTTTGATCCATTGCCGTTTTACAGTGAACCGCTGGAAACCCAGGCAATCGACAAGGACCGCTACCCACTTAACGCGATTACCCAGCGACCGATGGCGATGTACCATTCCTGGGATTCGCAAAATGCCTGGTTACGGCAGATCCATGCGCATAACTACCTGTTTGTCAGCCCGCGCGTGGGTTTGCAAAACGGTTTTGGTGATGGCGACTGGATCTGGGTTGAATCGGCGCATGGTCGTGTCCGTTGCATGTGTCGTTTCAGCGAGGCGGTGGAGCCGGGCACGGTATGGACCTGGAATGCGATTGGCAAGGCCGGGGGAGCCTGGGGGCTGGATGGCAACGCCAATGAATCGCAAAAAGGGTTCTTGTTGAATCACTTGATCAGCGAAGAGATTCCGTCGGGCGAGGGTGAGTATCGCTTTTCCAATTCGGATCCGATCACCGGCCAGGCCGCCTGGTACGATCTGCGCGTGCGCGTGTACAAAGCGGACGATAATGAACCGAAACAGACCTTTCCTCAGTTTGCAACTCAGCAGCGCGTACCCAGTATGGAACCGGCACGCGGTAAATGGCAGGCTTTCTTCAAGGGGCTGGTAAAATGACTCAATTGGCTCTGGTGATCGATCTCAACACCTGCGTTGGCTGTCATGCCTGCGTTACCAGTTGCAAGGAGTGGAATACCTCGGGTGAGGCGGGTCCTATGGTAGACCGCAACCCCTATGCGGCGGAGCCGACCGGAACTTTTTTCAACCGGGTACAATCCTTTGAAGTGGGTAATTTCCCGCATACCCAGACGGTGCATTTCCCCAAATCCTGCCTGCATTGCGAAGACCCGCCCTGCGTTCCTGTATGCCCGACCGGAGCGAGCTACAAACGCCCTGAAGATGGTATCGTACTCGTCGATTACGATAAGTGTATCGGCTGTGAGTACTGTTCCTGGGCCTGTCCCTACGGTGCCCGTGAAATCGATGAACAGCAAAAGATAATGAAGAAATGCACCCTTTGTGTCGACCGGCTGTACGACCAATCCTTGCCGGAGCAGGAGCGCAAACCGGTATGCGTGCTTTCCTGCCCGACCAGCGCGCGTATCTACGGTGATATCCATGATCCCGAATCGGAAGCTTCGAAGGCGATAAACGATGCCGGTGGTTACCAGTTAATGCCGGAGTGGGGCACCGAGCCGGCGAATCATTATTTGCCGCGGCGCAAGGTCGATATCGCGATACATGAAGAGGATCTGCAACGGGTGGATAACCCGTTGCGCAAGGAAGATCGCGGACCACGCGCGCCCAGTACGCGCACCACACTCGACGATTCAACCTCGTGGTAAGCCGATGAAGCCCGCTCTTTCAGTCATTTTGCTAACCACCCTGATCGGGGCCGGGCAGGGCTTGTTTCTTGCCTATTACAGCGCCGAGTGGTTTGTCATGCTGTCGATTCTCGCTCCTGCGCAAACCGATTACAGCGGCTTTGCCGCCGGGTTGAGTTTCCTCCTGCTGGCGGCCGGTCTGCTGGCTTCATTCTTCCACCTCGGGCATCCCGAACGTGCCTGGCGAGCCGCGGCCATGTGGCGCACTTCCTGGCTGTCACGTGAAGTCATCGCCTTACCGCTGACGATGCTGCTAATGCTGGGTTACACGCTATTGAAGCTGGGCTCCCACGATCCATTGGTATTCATGCTCGGTGAGAGCATTCCGATTGCGGCATCGACCCTGGTCGGTTTCTGCGCTGTGCTCGCGCTCTGTGCGCTGTATGTCTGCACTGCAATGATTTACGCCTGCCTGAAATTTCTGCGTCAATGGCATAGCCCGTTGACGGTATTGAACTTTATCCTGATGGGCGGCGCATCGGGTTTCACCCTGGCAACCGCGATATCTGCATATGCCCGCGACGGCAGGTTCGCTTACTTTGTAGGGATGGCGATCTTTCTCACGCTGGCCGCGTTAGTCTCGCGCTTTGCGAGCCTTTCACGTAACAAGAAACTGCGCAGTCCATCCAGTCTGCAATCGGCGATCGGTGTGCATCACCCGACAATTCGGCAACTCGCACAGGGTGCGATGGGGGGAAGTTTTAATACCCGCGCTTTCATCCACAGCTACGGGGCGTCGGTGGTTCGCATGGCGCGGCGTGGTTTTCTGCTGTTGGCATTTATCGCGCCAGTCGCGCTGTTACAGGTCGGTAGTGAGACTTCGGCGTTTTTATGTGCCAGTGCCTTCGTGCTGCAATACCTGGGTTTGCTGGTCGAGCGCTGGTATTTTTTTATCGAGGCCGAGCACCCGCAAAACATCTATTACCAGATGATTTCCTGATGCTGACCGGCTCCTGGCAGAGAGTCGGATTATAGAAATACCGATGCATTTGCAGGTTGCCGCGAAGGCTGGAATCAAATCGACGAGAAATGTTCCAGGGCGGACATGCGGAAGGCCTTGGATTGATTTGCATCCGGAATAGCGTTGCCGATGTAATCGATCGCCTTACCGACGTCGGTATTACCGTCGAAAGCTTCATCAACGATCATCTCGGCGATAACACCCATGTAGTCTGTAGCAATCTCAAGCATCTGCATCTTGATAGGATCACCAACCGACGGAGCCGCGCTGGACACGACAGTTGCCGTGCGACCTGGTCCAGCGGCGTTGCCACCCGGATCGATAAGTTGCAAAAAACTGTCCGCCGGCATCAATTCTGGTTCGCTATCCTCGGGTGCTGCCGCATATGAATACTTGACCATGGCACTTTCCGCGAGCATCTGTATGGCTTCGCCAGCCTCTCCGGAACGACAGTGCAGGCGTGTCAGCCGACCCTGTGAAAATCGCAGGAATATCGAACGGTCACTTTCGGTTAGAATCGTCAGCAAACCGGTTTCCTGACCGCTTATAATTTCGTTAAGCTGCGCGAACAGATTTGCTTTAGGTACGAATTGAGACTGAGCCATTGCGAACGCTACCCGGACCGGCTGGTCGTGTTCGACCAAGGTCTGATATGACAATAATTATAGATCATCGTACTGCTTGCCGACGCGAAATTCGCTAGCTGGCTGCCTTCATGTCCTTGATACGCTTCATAATAATTGAAACGCTGGTGCGCATGCGTTCGAAGGCCTGGGCGACGTCCTGAATCTCGTCGTCGGAATTCACCGTTATCGTGCGTGAGGTATCCCCCTTGCTCACCGAATCGGCGAGTTCACGAAGATCGAGCAGCGGACGGGTGATCGCCCTGGAAAGTACGCCGGCGACAAAAAAGGCGAGCATAAATACAGCGATTACTACAATAAACAGGATGATAATCATTTGTTGCTTCGATGACTGCAGACTTGTCTGTACTTTCGATAGTCCCTCTACAGGCGCCAGAGCGATCGAAGTCGGCTGCTGTACCAGAACCGACCAGTTAAAACCCGGGAAGCGGGAAACCACTGTTCGATAAAGCTCCGGTCCGGCGGACTTGGCGTAACCCAGCACGTTGCCAGTACCCAGGACGTAACCCTTGTTGCGTGACGAAAATACTTCCTGCATGGCAGCGTCGTTGCTGGTGCGCAGGTTCACCGAATCGACCATAATTCGATTTTTCGCGTGTTTCGAGCTGGTTTCGGCAAGTAACTGACCACCCCTGCTGACTACCGTGACAGTGCCTCCACTAATATCCCGGGCACCCCGGTCAGCAACCTCCTGGATCAGACTGACGCCGAGCACGGCCTTCATTACCCCCAGGCTTTTGCCCGAGGCAGGGTCGTCGATACGTACCGAAATATCGATTGACCAGATATTGGCAGAATCGTCAAACTCGACTTCGCCAACTGAAATACCGTTTTCCCAGGCTGTCTTCCACCAGTTTTCATCGCGCTGTACAAAGTCGGAGGTGGGGTTGGTCAACGCCGTATTAAATCCATTCTTGTCGGTAAAAAAGACTTCGCCGAAGTGTGATGAGCGCCTGATCTGCTGGATCAGGAAGCGATTCGCAGCCGGTGATACGTTGAGGCTTTTGCGAGTCTTGAAACGCGCTTCAATTTCATCGATCGACTGATCTACCAGCCCAACCTTCTCGTGCGCCTCAGCGGCAGATTTGGCGGCCTGCAGAATAATTGGCGCGGAAGCCCAGACGATAACATCTGAAATCCGCTCCAGCATAAAAGAGTCGAGCTCGCTGACGATGCGTGCGGAGGTGGTGCTCAGGTTATTGCCAACCACAGAGTCAAGCAGTTCGGCACGGCTTTTGTCGAGCTGCAGATTTGCGCTGGAAGTTAGCTGGTTCAGGCTGAACCAGGAAAATAAACCAACCAGTAACACCGGAGCGATACCGATAAAGAGGGTGCGGTTGGTAATCTTTCCACGCAGACTTTTCGAATAGGGCCTTTGTTCCATCGTCGTGACTCACTGCGGCTTAAACTGGTGTGCCGCTGTTAATAAACGGGTTTAAATTAGTCTGCATTTGCGCTCAATCAAACAACTGTCGGGCCACCTCCATGTGTGCGATTTCTTTCCAGAATCAATAAAAACAATTATTTACGATGACTATCTCATGTCAAGTATCAAATTTAGACATCGTTCAAACGGTAAATGCATGCTGTTATGTATGTATATATAGACCATTGCAAACACAGTGCGAGAGTTTTAATGGCGCCTGTATGCGGATCAGGAATGACTGCCGCAAATACTCCGAACTGAATCTCTGCGGCGGTTTATCTGCAGGTAGATGGATGATATGCATATCCACCGGCAGTAGAATCTGGCAAGCTTTCCCGGTACGTTGCTGCTGGTGTTGGGCAACGGAATGCAAACCGGAACCGTTGATGAGGGTTCAAGATGGCCGTGACACGTCGAAACAGCAGCGGGCGAAGACTAAATGGTTGACGACAGAGCGCACCGCTTCGAGCGATTACATCGTAATGGAAACTGCTTCATTATGGCCAATGCCTGGAATGCGGGCAGTGCAGTTATCCTCGAACAGGCCGGTTTTGAAGCCGTTGGCACCACCAGTGCTGGAATCGCATATAGTCATGGGCTAGCCGATGCCGTTTCGGCATTGTCGTTCGACGCCGCGCTGCGGGAAACACGGGAAATTGCCGCCGCCGTCGATATTCCGGTCAGCATGGATTCCGAGAATGGCTATGCTGATGACCCTGCAGCCGTGTTCGATAATTTTCGGCGCATAGCGGCGAGTGGAGTTGTCGGTGCGAGCATCGAGGATTACAGCGGTGATCCGCAAGATCCGTTTTACGATCTCGAGCTGGCGGTCGAGCGGGTACGGGCGGCAAAGGAATCGGTTGCGCAGCCTGATTGCCCGTTCGTACTGACAGCGCGTGCAGAATGTTATCTTTATGGCCATACTGACCCTTTTAAGGAATCGGTCAAACGCATCAATCGTTATCGCGCGGCCGGCGCCGATTGTCTGTATGTCCCTGGTATCAGGGATATACAGACAATCCGTGAGCTGGTGACTGCTACGGATGGGCCGATAAACGTGGTGAGTTCAACTGATCGACGCAACACTTTATCTTTAGATGAAAAGATGAGGTGTTGTAAATGTCACGCAGAAAACGAAGATGGTACACGGCATCGGAAAAGTCCGAGATGTGGGATC